>ERZ859937.554-NODE-554-length-15341-cov-4.190501_pt1 | contig 15341 bp, 10 predicted proteins | sample MGYA00509985_ERZ859937 | MGnify/ENA primary metagenome ERZ859937 (study PRJEB30046, sample SAMN00715169) | human gut metagenome | study: EMG produced TPA metagenomics assembly of the A metagenome-wide association study of gut microbiota in type 2... | reverse complement strand
ATTTTTTTGACATTTAAAGTGTTAAAATGGTGTAAAGTAAATCTGTATTAAGTCATTTTTCAATGCTTTCGTCCAATTTTCCTAATACTTTGACCCTTTAGTATCAATGCTTTTGACTAATTACATCCATGCTTTCACCCATCAGCATCAATACTTTCACCCTTCAGCATCAATGCTTTTGACTATTTGCTTCAATAATTTTGATAAATCGCCCCACTTCTTCTATTTCGCCACCCCGTTTGTTAAGTATAACTAACAAACGCATATTTTTACAGATTTTGTTTGGTATACTTAATAAAAGCACTATATTTGCAAAAAGTTTTAAGTATAACTAATAAAATCATGCCGTATGATAAAACTTATTAACCGTCACGATTATACCGAGCGCATAACTCCCTTCATCAACAAAAACATTATAAAGGTACTTACGGGCCAACGACGTGTGGGTAAAAGCTGCATCTTGCGACAGATACAAGAACACATAGAAAGCACGGTGCCCCATTGCAACACCATGTGCATAAACAAAGAGTTGGAAGAGTTTGCCTTCATCAACACGCACGAAGAACTCAGCGCCTACGTTAAAGAGCACTTGAAAGAAGGCTGTGCCAACTATCTGTTTATTGACGAGGTGCAAGACATCAAAGGCTTTGAACACACGTTGCGAAGTCTTCAGGCGCAAGACGCTTGCGACATCTTTATCACAGGCAGCAATGCCACCATGCTGTCGAGCGAACTATCAACCTACCTTTCTGGGCGTTACGTAGAGTTTCATATCCACAGTCTCTCTTACCGCGAGTTTATGACCTTCAACAACCTCGCCCCCTCTACACAAACCCTCCGCCAATATCTCACCTTTGGCGGTCTGCCCTATCTCAGCAATCTCGACTTGCAACACGACATCGTGTTTGAATATCTACGAAACGTTTATTCAACCATCCTACTGAAAGATGTGGTGAAGCGAGAAAACATACGCAATGTCGACTTTCTTGAAACCTTAGCGTTATACACCGCCGACAATGTGGGCAACCTGTTTTCGGCCAATAACATCAGCCGTTACCTAAAATCGCAAAGGGTTAACATCTCGCCTTTACAAGTAATAAATTATCTGAAGGCGTTGCAAAACGCATACCTCATCAACAAGGTGCGCCGCATTGATGTAAACGGTTTGAAAACATTTGAGATAGGCGACAAGTATTATTTTGAAGACCTGGGGTTGCGCAACTGTCACTTTGGGTTTAACATGCAAGGCGACATACACAAACTGATGGAAAACGCCATCTATCTGCATCTGTCGCAACAACACTACGAGGTGTTTACAGGACAGCAAACAGGCGGCCGCGAGGTAGACTTTGTGGCTCGCAAAAACGATGAAGTAATATATATACAATCGTCGTACATGATGCTCGACGAGGCCACACGCCAGCGCGAGTTTGGCAACCTACAGACCATTGCCAACAACTATCCTAAATATGTTGTGAGTCTTGACGAATGGACCAGCGGTAGCAACGTAGAAGGCATACACCACATACATTTGGGCGAATTTTTACAAATAGATAGGATGTAGAAGGATGATAACCATATTGTAACATCTGTGACACAGGTTTTTAAAACGATGGGCGTACCTTTGCCGCTGTAACATATATACGTAAGAACAGAATAAAAAAAACGTAACGAATATTTACAACGACATGACACTTTCACAGAACGTTATCAGAAGATTATTGCAGAACACCATTGGTTCAAACGTCGTTGCTTTGTTGTGGGCCACATGCCTATGGGCACCGCTCACAGCACAAGCACAAGAAAACAATGTTGAGAAGAAAGACACTGAAAAGACAATATCGCTGCCTGCCGTACACGGTACGGTGCGTAGCAAATATGAATATCAGACGGAAGAGGGCGAAGGACGCTTTGAGGTGCGTAACGCTCGCGTAAGCATCGATGGCAACATCACGCCCCAGATATCATACAAGGCCGAGATAGACCTGTGCGACGAGGGCTCTATCAAGATGCTTGATGCCTACACTCGCCTACGCCCCACACAGGCATGGGCCATCACCATTGGACAGATGCGTGTGCCCTTCACCATCGATGCCCACCGCTCGCCCCACCAGCAATATTTTGCGAACCGCTCGTTCATTGCAAAACAGGTGGGCAATGTGCGCGATGTGGGTGCCGCCATGTCGTATAAGATGAATGTGGGTGTGCCCATAATTCTTGAGGCGGGCCTGTTCAACGGCAGCGGGCCGGCGGGGGAGGAAGAACATTTGGCGAAGAGGGGGTATTGGACGAAGTCGGTAAACTTCTCGGCCAAGTCGCAAGTGTTCCTCCCCCACGGCTTCAACGTTACGCTCAGCATGCAGAAGATACGCCCCGACCACATTGGCATCATGATGTACGATGCCGCCACCTATTATCATAGCCACGGCTGGCACCTTGAAGCCGAATATCTGTATAAGCACTACAGCCACAATGCGTTTAGCAGTGTGCATGCCGCCGACGTGTTTGCCAGCTACGACATACGTATGGGCAGCGGAGCACTGAAATATATCACGCCACTGGTGCGCTACGACTTTATGTCTGACCACAGCGATGGCTACCGATACCTTGACGGCGAGAAGAATGAGAACGGCGTGCTGAAGATTTCCGACTATAAACGTTCGCGCCTCACAGGCGGCCTCACCTTCAGCTTTGCCAAACCTTTTGTGAGCGACATTCGCCTAAACTTTGAAAAATACTTCTATCGCTCAGGCGCTATCGCCAAGCCATCAGAACGCGACAAAATTGTAGTGGAGGTGATGACGAGATTTTAATTATTAACGCATCATTTTCTATGCAAAACTCATAATTGGGGGGGGGTAGAATTCATCATATTTATCGTTAAAATGCGTTTTTGTCGCATCGAAACTGGTTATGTATCAAAAAAAAGTTTATCTTTGCAAAAGATAGGCGGCACCTTTACAATAGATACGAAGCCATCTTTCTTTGTGTTCACACTGAATTAACCATTTAATTACCCATAAAATATGAAAAGAATCTACTTAAATCTATTCATGCTCATGATGGTATTATCCATCAACGCAGCACCACGCTCGCTCAATCAAGCTCGAGCGATAGCCTTAAACAAGGCAACAACGCTTGGCGTAGACATCACATCTGCGTCAAAAAGTATCAAACGAAGCATGATAAGCACAAATCGTCAGCAAAAAACTGCCGACGAGAGTTTCTATGTGTTCTCTGGCACGCAAGGTAAAGGCTATGTCATCGTGGCTGGCGACGACCGTATGCCCGACATTGTAGGCTATTCAACAAACGACACTTTTGATACAAATAATTTGCCCGACGGTCTCAAAGCTTTCCTTCAGCTATACGACGAGACCTTGGCTGCTGTTGAAAACGAAGATGCACGGGTAGTGTCAGACATCAAAAAGGCGAAAGCCAACCAAAAGAAACATGCCGTGGTGGCCCCATTGCTTGGAGACATCAGCTGGGCTCAAGAGATGCCTTTCAATGCGATGTGCCCGCCATACAATGATTCGCACTGCTTAACAGGATGTGTACCTACAGCCATGGCACAAATCATGCGCTACCATAAATATCCACAAACCATACAGGCAGACATTCCTATCTATCGCACCACCTTTGGCGACGAGAAGCTTGATAAAATTCCACAAGGCACACCACTCGATTGGAACAACATGTTGCCACGATATGAAGAAGGTGCCTATAACGAGCTGCAACAAAAAGCCGTCGCTACGTTGATGCTTTCAGCAGGTATGGCTATAAATGCACAATATGGCGTGAGTCTTACAGAAGCGCACCCGCAAACCCGAGCTATCGTAAAATATTTCGGCTACGATCCCGACCTCATTGCAATGCCATACAGAAGCGGATATAACGTAACGGAATGGAAAGCCTTGATAGACAATGAGCTGGCCAACAAGCGTCCTATATTATACGCTGCAGCAAACGCAAATAGAGCAGGACACGCCTTTGTTTGCGACGGATGCGACGAAAACGGATTGTATCATATCAACTGGGGATGGGCCACTTATAATGGATATTATGATATCTCGATATTAAACCCCAGCAATTCTGATTATACTCAAAACGACTACACACATGAGGTGCTGATGATGGTGGGTATTGCTCCTGACAATAAGAAGGAAGACAAGCCTCTCGTAACCGACCATGGCTTAACATTTGCAAAATCAGAACTTTATTTTAAAACAAACGACGACAACACCTCTCGCCTTGATGGAATAACAATAACCAACATTGGCAACCGCTCGTTAGAAGAGTTTAAAGGAAATATTGGAGTTGCATATATAGATGCCAACGGCGAATACCATATAATAAGTGGTGAGGACAACTATTTTGAAATGGACGGAGCGCCTAATGAACACCAATATTACTATCAATACTATTACTATGTAAGCATAGAAAAGAAATTGCAACCAGGCACCTACACCATTGTTCCTGTATCAAGGAAAGATGGTGGCAACTGGGAAATAATACGTGGCTCTTATAACAGACATAAGATAAAAGTGACTGAAACAGAAGTTACTAAGATAACGCAAGACCTCACTATAGAATTTGGGGCTATTGACGAGTTATACGCTAAGGTAGAAAACTCGTTCTCAATAACCTTCACCAACAACGACGATGAAGATATTGACAAAAAGCTAACACTCACTTATAGTTCAAGAGAACCCAGCAATGGATTTCAAATAACCCAATTTATGTTATCTCTGAAACCAGGTGAAAGCGTAACAAGAAAGTTCTCTTACGCCCCATATACGCCCCAAAAAGAATATTTAGCTGTGATTGACGAAAATAATAACGTTATAGCCTTCAAGGAAGTAACGATTGTTGATTATAAAGAGCCACGACTCACCATTATCTCAGCAGATTTCAATAACGTTCACAAGACGATGACGCATGAAGAAGGCTTCCATGTAAGTAGCGAAATTGATTGGGATTTCTTCAATTTCAATTGCATTGACGACGTTAAAACAACCTACACTTGCGAAATACAAAACCAAGGCGGACCATGCACCACTTACCTTTACTTACTGTTAGGTAATGTGGATTATTATAATGGTTGGTTAGACACCAGTGGTAATGAATATATTAAAAAGTTGGCAGACGAGAAGTTCGGTGCAGGTGAGACAAGAAAGTTTGTCTTCGATGTAGACCTCTCTCTACAACATGAGCGTCTGTTTGGTGTCAGCATCTCGACAAACGCCTCTGGACGTCCCTATAACCCGATTTCAATTTATTCAGCTCTTGAGCCTTTGGTATTTACTAACGACAGAGGTCAAGCTCTTAAAGCTAAACGCAACTACGGAGAATGTATTGCTTATTGCACAGGTAACACTAACAGTATTGAAAGCACGACAGCCGATGGCGGTATAGAAATAAAAAATGCTAATGGAGCAATAACCGTGACGAGTAATCAGGCACGCCATCTAAGCATCTATCACATCAGCGGTAGCAAGGTTAGTGATGTTTATTTATCAGCAAACATTCCTACCACCCTGTCGCTACCAGCAGGCATGTATATTGTCAATGGTCGCAAGATTGTTGTCAACGTAAGATAAGATAGAAAACAATTCACGTTGTATAATTCACGTTATATAAGAGGGTGTGTCAAAATAGAAGTTAAAAGAAGTTAGCGGACATATGTATAAATTGCTGAAAATAAAGCATTTGTCTGTTAACTTCCATCCATCGTAGATGGATTAACTTCTTCTTAACTTCCTCTAACTCCTATTTTGACACACCCTCTTATGAATTATGAATTATCAATTGTCGTTTTCTTCCACTCTTTCTAATCCACGCACTCGATCGTTGGTGGTCAGTCCGCTCTTTATCTGTATATTAACGCCATCACTCAAGCCTACCTTCACGTCGCGTCGTTGGTAGGTTTTATTTTTGCCTTTACCTTGCACCAGATATACATAGGTATTGTTGCCCTCAAAGTGTATGGCGCTCTCGGGCACGGTGAGCACATGCAGAGCCTCGGCCAGCACTATCTGCGCGTTGGCACTATATCCGCTACGCACGCCCGTCTTCTCAGGCACCTGTACGGCAGCCTTTATCTCAAACTGGTTAGCACCATTAGCCTCAACAGCTTTGGGCGAAATGTATTCAAGACGCGCATCAAACTTCAGGTCTTGCAGTGCCCCCACAGTAATGGTCATAGGCATGCCCACATTTACCTGTCCCACCTCGGTTTCGTCGACATTGCCGCGGAAGATGAGGTCGTTCATGTTTGCCACGGTGGCAATGGTGGTACCATCGTTAAAGGTGTTTGAGAGGATAACCGAGTTGCCCACCTTCACAGGAATATCGAGGATGACGCCCGTCACCGTAGAGCGCACCAGCGTAGAACTGGCGTTAGCATTGCTGCTCGACACGCCATCGCGCACCACCTCAAGGTTATCTTGTGCAGCACTGCGCTCCTCGCGAGCCTGGTTGTAGGCTTGGTGTATCTTGTCATACTCGTCGGCCGACACCAGTCCCTTGTCAAACAGCACCTTCTCGCGTTCATAGTCGGTGCGCGCCTGTTTCAGGTTAATCTCGGCCAAGCGCAAACGCGACTGTGCCGACGACAGCTGTCCCATATCAGGTATCACCTTTACCTTGGCTATCACCTCGCCTGCCTGTACGGTTTGTCCCGCCTCTTTCATCAGTTCGGTAATGATGCCACTTATCTGCGGCTTGATGTTCACCTCGTTTCGAGGTTCAATTTTTCCCGTCAGCACAGTTGTCTTGCGCAGGTCGGCCACGGTGGGCGTAAACTCGTCGTACACCTTAGGTTGCGGCTGTGCCTTTATCCACAGAAAGACAAAGGTGCCTATAAACACAATGGCCACCAGGCCAGCAATGATCATCTTTTTCATATATCGTTGTTTTTTATTTTATCGTATTTACAAAGAAGTAAAAGCAAGAGGATTTTTCACTTTTCTCTTTTCCCTTTTCCCTTTTCCCTTTCCTACTCGTCTCTCATTGCATCAACGGGCTTCACCGACAGGGCTCGTAAGGCCGGAGCAAGCCCTGCCAACACGCCCAGCAAACTGATGAGTAGCACAGCACCGATGGCCGTCAAGAAGTCTATCTGATAGTGAGCCGACGCAATGCCATCGGTCGTGGTGCCCAGCTCCAGCATCTGCAGTATCACCACGGCAAAGAGCAATCCGCTCATGCCCGCCACCAGCGTCAGCACCACACTCTCAGTGATAATTTGCGACAGGATAACGCGCGGTGTGGCACCTATGGCGCGGCGTATGCCTATCTCGGTAGTGCGCTCGCGCACCGTCACCATCATGATGTTCGACACGCCAATGGCGCCCGCCAGCAAGGTGCCGATACCCACGAGCCAGACCAGGAAGTTGACGCCCGAAAACAAATTATCCATCATGCCAAACATCACCTCGGTATTGAATATTGAAACGCCCGTTTCGTCGGTAGGGTCAATGCGGTGAGCACGTGCCACCACGCTACGTATGCGCTCGGTTTGTTGCGTCATCACCACGCCAGGGCGGCCCGTGAGGCACATCATATCGACAATGTTTCCGCGGTTATATTCTTTTAAGATGAAGCTGAGGGGCGCCACCACACTCTCGTCAGAACTGCCATTGATGCTCATTGATGCCGAACACACATCTACCCCTATCACACGATAGTAAACCGAGTCGATGCGTACCAGCTGGCCACAGGGGTCGCCGCCATCGGGAAAAAGGTTTTCATACACACGTTTGCCAATGACACACACCTTACGACACTGTTGCACGTCCATCTCGTTGATGAAGCGGCCGTAGCGCAGGTCGGGGTCTTGCACCTTTGCATATTCGGGCAGCAAGCCCTTCAGCGTGCACGACATCTTTTTGTCGCCCGACACGGCAGTCACGCTCCAGCGCGTAACCAGCGGCGTAACCACGTCGAGGGCGGGCACCTGACTGCGTAGGCGTGGTACATCGTCCATGGTCAATGCCCACTCGCGGCCTTTTCTGAAGCCGTCGTAGGGCTTGGTGGTGGCCTGTGGGAAGATGAGAGCCGAGTTGGTGGCAAAGCCTGCGAAGTTGCTTTGCAACAGTTGCCTCAAGCCTTGTCCGCCGCCTATCAGCGCCACAAGCATGAAGAGGCCCCAAAACACGCCGAAGCCAGTGAGCAACGAGCGGCTCTTGTTGCGCGTTAAGGTGTCGAGAATTTCTCGAAAGCGGTCTATATCGAAGTATTTCATTTTTTAGTTGACGAGTTGACAAGTTGACGAGTTGCTTGCTTTTTTCAGTTGACAAGTTGACGAGTTAACAGGTTGCTTGCTTTTTTCAGTTGACAAGTTAAATTCTATTCAGCCCTCAGCGCTTCAATGGGTCGTATGCGAGCAGCGCGTCGCGCGGGAAGCAGTCCGGCCAGCGTACCCGAAATAATCATTACGGCGGTGGCACCCAAGCAAACATCGAGGCCCACGGTGGGGTTGACAAACATGGTGAGCTGAAACAAGCCCGAATTTATCACGGTGTGCCCCAAGGTAGCATCCATATAGGCGTTGGCGCCAATGCCACACAGCATGCCAATATATCCGAAGAAGGTGGTGATAATAATGCTCTCGCTGATGATGAGCCAAAGGATAGACGAGGGTCGCGCACCAATGGCCTTACGTATGCCAAACTCGCGGGTGCGCTCCTTCACCGTAATGAGCATGATATTGCTCACGCCCACCACACCCGACAGCAAGGTAAACAAACCTATTATCCACAGGGCAGTGTGCATAATATCAATGCCCGTGTTCATTTGCAACGCCTGCGTAAAGCGATTCCATATCCACAGTGCACTCTTGTCGGTGGGATCGGCACGGTGGTTACGATTGATGCGTGCGCGGTAGCTGTCTTCAAAGGCTTCGTTCTGCTCTTTGGTGTCGAGGCCATGAAACGTAAACGAGATATTATCGATGCGGTTGCCCTTAGAAAACATAGTGCTCACAGTGGTGAAGGCGGAGTAAACCTCAGTGCTTCTTGAGTTTTCATCGGCCTGATAGATGCCCACCACCTGAAAGGCGAAGGGACCTACATGAACATATTGGCCAATGAGCGATGCGGGGTCAGACACCAACTGGCGCGCCAGTTTATCATCCATCACCACCACTTTGCGTCGGCGTTCTATGTCGATATCGTTGATAAATCGGCCCGCCAGCATCTTCCGTTTATTGATGATGGCTTCGTTAGGATAAACGCCCGACAGCTCGCCTTTAAAATAGTTGGCACCCTTCGACACGTCAAGACCTTGTTGCGACACCTTGGCGCCCACGTTTTCAACATGATCGCTGAAGCCCTCGTTGGTGGCATCCATGTCGCGGGTGTTAAGTTCTATCGAGCGGTCTTCCTTCAGTCCGTCATACGGCATCGTGGTCCAGCCCCCCGACACCACCATCGAGTTGTCAAGAAATTGGCCCGAGTTATGCTTCATGGCATTGATAAGCCCATTGCCAGCGCCCAACAAAAAGATAATCATGAAGATGCCCCATGCCACGGCAAGCCCGTGAGGGCGGTGCGCAACTTGTTGCGGCGGGCGGTGGCCCATATCTCGTTTAAAAGGTCGGCGTTCATAATATATCTTTATTTCGTTATGTCTTAATTTCTTAATGCCATTATTCGGTCATGCCCTTACTTCATAATACCATTCATGCCGAAGGGCGAGGCATGGTGGTCGGTGTTAAGCTCAATGCGCTCTATCAGTCCGTCTTTAATATGTATAATCTTGTCGGTGCCGTTGGCCACACCGCTCTCGTGCGTCACCACCACGATAGTGATGCCCTGTTCCGAGTTGAGTTGTTGCAGCAGGTGCATCACCTCAACACTGGTTTTCGAGTCGAGGGCGCCCGTAGGCTCATCGGCCAAGATAATTTTAGGTTGAGTAACGATGGCGCGAGCAATGGCTACGCGCTGTTTCTGTCCGCCCGACATCTCGTTGGGGTAATGCAACGCCCAATCGGCCAGCCCCAACCGGTCAAGATACTCCATCGCCATTTGGCGCCTACGTTTGCGGGGCACCCCTTGATAGAAGAGGGGTAGCTCAACATTTTCGACAGCGTTTTTGAAGGGAATGAGGTTAAACGACTGAAAGATGAAGCCTATCATGCGGTTGCGATATTCGGCGGCACGTGTCTCGCTGAGGTCGCGTATAAGGGTGTTGTCGAGGATGTATTCGCCCGAGTCGTAATTGTCGAGTATGCCCAGGATGTTGAGCAGCGTCACTTGCCCGAGCCCGATGCGCCCATAATCGACACAAACTCGCCCTCATGAATATCGAGGTCGATGCCTTTGAGCACATGCAGCGGCTGTGCCCCCTGATAAGTTTTGTTGATGCCGCGCAGGCGCAGCAAGGCGTCGTTAGTAGCGGTGGGTATTGTTTGCATAATGTATGCAGAGTTTAGGTATATGCTGTATTGGGTAAAACAGCAATCAAAAAAATAAAAGACCAGTGGTAAAGAAGAGCCGGAAGCCCTGACGGTGCGATGATGCACAACAGAACTTCCGGCTTATTGGTGTGTCGTCAACCAGTGACAGTTTACTTCTCTTCAGGAGCCTTGTCGATCAAGTCCATAAACTGGTCGAGCTTCGGTGTGATGATAATCTGTGTGCGACGGTTGCGCTGCTTGCCCACAGCTGTATCGTTGCTGGTGATGGGGTTATACTCGCCACGACCGCCAGCGGTAAGACGCTTGGGGTCAACACCATACTGGTTCTGCAGAGCCTGTACCACGCTTGATGCGCGCAGAGCTGAGAGGTCCCAGTTGTTGCGGATGTTCTTCATCGACGCAGCGTTATTGTTTACAGGCACATTGTCGGTGTTACCCTCAATCAGCACCTCATAGTCGCTGTAGTCTTTAATAATCTTGGCAATCTTGCTCAAGGTCTCGGCAGCGCGGTCGTTAATCTCGTAGCTACCGCTCTTATACAGCATATTGTCGGCCAGCGAGATGTAAACCACACCTTTCAGCACCTGTACGTCAACCTCTTTCATCTCTTCCTTGCTCAGCGAGCGAGTGAGGTTGTTGGTGAGCACCATGTTCAGCGAGTCGCTCTTCGACTTCACCTCTACCAGGTGGCGGATATACTGGTTCGACTCATTAATTTGGTCAACAAGTTTCGAGATATTGATGTTGTTTGAGCCAGCGTTGGTAAGGCTCTTGTCGAGCGACTGCTGCAGCGAAGCATAGTCTCTCTTCTGCTGGTCGAGCTGGTCATTAAGAGTGGTAACGCGAGCGTTGGCAGCAGCCAGCTGTGCACGCACGTCGGCCAACTGGTCTTTTACATTCTCATTGTTCTTCAGCAGCTCTTTGTTCTCGAGCTGGCAGTTTTGAAGATCTTTCTTGCTGGCACAGCTGGCAAAAACCAAGAGTCCGGCAAAGAGCGACAGAGTTAATAAGTTCTTTTTCATAGCAATGTTTCTTTTTTCTTGTTTCTAAATCTGTTTATTATCTTTTATTTCTATAGGGCAATGCCTCTGTAAAAGACAAAGTTACTGATAAGACGTATGTAGGGCCCGATTTGTTGCAATAGTTTAAACTTTTTTAACCCCCAAAACAATGTTTATTCCTTTCTTAACGATTTTAGCGAGAGGAAGAGAGATAAAATGAGAGGAAAGAAAAGGATAAAATAAGGTAGAATAAGATAGAATAGAAAGAGGCAACCGTCATCAGCAACGGTTGCCTCATTAATAATAATATTATTACTTAACCAGCACCTTCACAGCACTATTGCCATGTGCACCAGTAGTTTTTACGATATAAGCGCCAGCGGCTACACTGAAGGTAGCAGTGCCATCGGTCAGAGTCTTCAAAGCAACCTGCTGTCCGCTTGTGCTCACCACGGCCACCTTTGTTCCAGCGGCCGCCCTCCAAGTGATGGTGCCATTAGCAGTGGTCACAGCCACATTGTTAGTGTTCAGGTCGTCAATGCCAGTGGGGTCGGCAGTAAAGATAGGCTCAATCTGAGTAAACTTAGTGATGACAAGAGTCTTCACATTAAACGTTACCGATCCGTTTACCATCATATCACCTTCAAACACATAACCGAAGTCGGGTGTTGCGGTAAGTGTTACCTTGGTGCCCTTCTTCACAGTCTCGCCACTCTTAATCACGTTACCCTGCTCGTCGGTCACCACCACGGTGCCGCCCTCGGCAGGGATGTTTCAATGATAGCATTGGGGCAGCCCGAAGCGTTACCCGTAACGTTCACCGTCCAGTTGCGCGAGGTAGCGATGCTGGTGTCAGCATTTTCAGCATCGTTGGGGCGAGCCTCTTCTCCGTTGTTCAGGCGCAACGACACGTCTTGCTGCGTGCCACCTGTCAGTTCGCCATTGCGCTCGGGCAGACCTGCAAAGAACGCGTCGAGGTCGCAAGCTGTCATACCGTTACCGCCACAGTTGATGGTGCTGAGGTTGGTGAGATGCTTCAGGTTCAGATATTGTATCATGTTATCCTGGAAGTAAAGGGTGCGCAGCGTCTCGTTAGCCGAGAGGTCGAGCTGTGTAAGCTTGTTGCCACCCACACTAAGGTTCTTGAGCACCTCGTTCTGTTTCACGTCGAGTGTGCTGAGGTTGTTGTTTGAGGCAGCAAGGTCGGTCAGCAGAGGCAAGTTGGTAACGTCGAGTTCAGAGAGCTTGTTGTTAGCCACGTCTACCACCTCCAGTTCGGGGCAATGATACAGATTGATATCAGCAATCAGGTTGTTGCCAGCCTTCAAGCTGGTGAGGCCTTCGCAGCCCGTTACGTCGAGGGAAGTAATCTTGTTACCCTTACAATCAAGTTTCTGCAGTGCCGTATTGTGCGAGAGGTCGAGCTTCTCAATTTGGCAATAAGCACAGTCGAGGGTCTTCAGGTTCTTCAGGTTGCTAACGTCGAGTGTGGTAATGGGGTTCATAAACACCAGCAGGTCGGTGATGAGGTTGTTGCCGCTCACATCAACAGCGCTAATCTCGTTCTCGTTACCGAAGCCCTCGAAGCTACCGAGGTCAACATACGTAACGTCGCCATAAATCTTCAGGTCAGTGCCCATAGCAGCGCCCTCAAAGAAGGTAGCTTTCTTGTTTACAGTAACAGATTCGGGAGAACCACCACCCCAGTCGATAGAACATGGTGTGCCATCCTCAGCAGCACGCAGCTCAAAAGCCAGGTATGTGCCCGATGTGGTGGTGAAAGCCACTACATGGTCTTCTTTCGCAAAAGTCACCGCAATGTTAGCATCAGCGTTTACCACGAAGCAAGTGTCGGGCATCACCTTATCGTTTACGGTGATGCTCTTCAGCTGATAGCCTTCGGCGGGCTGAGCCATCACAAACATAGGCACGCCAGCCTGAGCCTTGCCGTCAACATTGGCCAGTTTCTGCAGCACGTCGCCGCTCCACTGTCCTATTACGAACGAGCCATTGGTGGTGGTATAGCGTGTCATGTCTACCGACTGCTCGTTAACCATGTCGCCACCAAAGTAGCCTTTATACGTAACCTTCTCAGCAGCCTTATCGGCCTTTACGGTGATGTTCACCTCAGTGTCTTTCGCACTGCCATCGCCCTTCTTGTCCACGATCCATTTGGCATCGTTTGAGGTGATAAAATCGGTGTTGGCGGTCTCATAGTTAGAGCCGTCGATGAGCAACGAGGGTGTGCGGTATCCATAGTGCTGTGGCATGGTCTTGAACATAGCGTTCAACGACAGCGCCGTCATGTTAGGATTATTGCGAATGTCAAGATACTGGAATTGTCCGCCAGGGTTCACAAAGTTGAAGTTGAACCATGAGCACAGTGTGTTCGAAGCCTCCAGTTCGGTAAGGAAGAAGGCGTTCTCCAGGTTCAGCGTTGCTATTTCGTTATCGCTGATGTTCAGCTTACTAATTTTCGAGTTCTTACCCAGGTCGATAGCGGTGAGCAAGTTGTCGTTGCAATACAACGTTACGAGGTCGGGGTTCTTTGAGGTGTTGAGATACGTTATTTTGTTTGAAGCACACTTCAACGAGTTCAGATTCGCGTTTTGCGACACGTTCAGCACGGTGAGCTGGTTGTTTGAGCAGTCAAGACGCTCCAGCTTAGGATAGTTGGTCACATACAGCTCAGTAAGATAGTTATTGCTTATATCAAAGTCTTGCAGACTGGGATAGCTGCCGCCCTCTTCTATCTCCATGAGGTAGTTTTGGCTCATGTACAAAGTTTTCAAGTTGGGCAGACTTATAGGATAGAAATGTGCCAAACCGCAGTTGTTCATCTCAATGGTTTGCAACTTCTCGCTGCCATCGGGGAACACCACTGCACCCATGTCGCCATTGTTGTTGGCGTAGAAGTGGGTCAGGTTCACACATTTAATCAGACTCAATGAGCCAATGTGGTTATCGTTGATGTTCAACACCTCGAGGGTGGGAACAGCAGCCGTGATGTCGAACGTACCATCGTCGGTGGTGCCCAACTTGTTGCTCTTCAGGTTCAGCTGCTTCAGGGCAGTGAGGTCGGTAGCCACAAAGCTGGTGAGGTCGTTGTTCGACAGGTCAATGTTCTCGAGCTTGGTCATGCCGCTGGTGGTGAACGATGTCAGGTGCGAGTCGGTGCACTCAAAGAACACGATGTCGCCCTTGATGGTGATAACATCGCCTTTCACATCGCCACGAGCATACTGAGAGTAAGCCCAGCCATTGGGGTCGATTGAATAATACTTAGCTTCGCCGTCACCCCAATCGATGGTGAACGACTCGTCTTTGGTGGCACAATAGGCACGAATGGTTAAATTCTCGCCTTTTGCCTTACTTGTTTTCAAGGTGATAGTGCCTTCAGCGCTCAGCGAGAGCACGCAAAGGAACATCGCGAAGAAGGAAAGTAAAAATCTTTTCATCTCGTAATAATGAATGTAAAACAATTGGTTTATAAAAAAATCTATGTGGTTACACCTTATATATTATATACAATGAGGCTTGGTTCGCCCACGTGCTATGCGCGTCATACGTTTTCGTACATCGTGTAACATAATGAATAAGGTGTGCAACAATTTCGTTGATTCTCTCTATTCTTGTTGTAGTTCTCTCTTTATCTGTATCGTCGATTGACGTTTTTCTTTTAAAATGCATGCAAAATTAAGCATTTTGCTACAATCTCACAATATTGTGTACCAATATTTTACCACCTGTAACAAGTTTTCACATATTAGCCTACTATTTGTTAGCAAAAAGCTGTTTCACAACAACACCAAGATAACCTATTTTGAATGTTGGAGGACGTGGCACGGAGGCCACCGTCCTACTATAGTTTGCAATGTTGTTACAATCCATCATTAGCAAGGCCATTCACTCCCCTC
>ERZ859937.552-NODE-552-length-15393-cov-1.574390_pt1 | contig 15393 bp, 22 predicted proteins | sample MGYA00509985_ERZ859937 | MGnify/ENA primary metagenome ERZ859937 (study PRJEB30046, sample SAMN00715169) | human gut metagenome | study: EMG produced TPA metagenomics assembly of the A metagenome-wide association study of gut microbiota in type 2... | reverse complement strand
AGAAGGTACTCATTGCCAGAGCACTGCTGGGCAGTCCGCAGCTGCTGATTTTTGATGAGCCTTCTACCGGCATTGATGTCAAGAGCCAGCAGGAGCTGTATAAATTTATGCAGGAGCTGCATGAGCAGGGTATTACCATTATCACGGTAGAGCATAACCTGAAATTTGCGGCGCGTAATGCCGATAAAATGTATCATGTCATGAACGGACATGGTCATTTCTGCAATCCGCAGGAATATGTGCAGGAATATATGCAGAATAATGTAGGAGGTGCGGAATAATGCTGGAATACACTTTTATGCAGAACGCACTGCTGGTTTCTGTGCTGATTTCTTTAATGTGTCCGATGATTGGTATGTTCCTGGTGCTGCGACGCTATTCCATGATTGGCGATACGCTGGCACATGCATCACTGGCAGGTGTAGCGGTAGGCCTGCTGGTTAAGGTGAACCCGATTATCAGCGCCTTTGCCGTAACCTCTGTTTTTGCCGTGCTGATTGAGGTTTTGCGTCAGCGCTTCCGCCGCTATGCGGAGCTTATACTGGTTATCATCCTGTCGCTGTCTGTCGGTATTGCGATTACGATTATCAGCAGCGGTATGGTACATACTAATGTAGAAGCATTTTTGTTTGGCAGTATCCTGACCGTAACGCCTGACGATGTGCTGGCGGTAGCGGTGCTGTGCGTAGTGTCGCTGGCTGCCGTTTACCTTTTGTATCCGCAGCTTGTTATGCTGGCCTTTGATGAGGACGGCGCCAAAATTGCTGGCGTAAAAACGCGCCTGATTAATTATATCTTTGCTCTGCTGGTGGCGGCTATGGTTGCAGTTTCTATCCGTGTGGTGGGTATTCTGGTTATCAGCTCGCTGATTGCGTTGCCGGTGGCGGCGGCCCTGCAGCTGGGCAAGGGCTTTAAGGTGACGATGCTGGCAGCTATGGTGCTGAGCTTTATCGCCATTATCACAGGCCTTGTGACCTCCTACTGGCTGGGTGCGGCGCCGGGCGGTGTAACCGCGTTGTTTCGGTGGCTTTGCTGCTGCTGATTATCATTTATAAAGAAATACGCGCTGTCTTATAAAGAAGGGGTAGAAAGATGACTGATACAAATTCTGCTGCAGATTATCGCGATTATCTGCATCGCTACGGATTAAAAAATACCCGTCACAGACAGCTTATTTTGCAGCTGCTGCTGGCGAGCGAGGGCGTGCTGACGGCTGAGGATATTTATCAGCAGCTGTGTGAGCAGGGCGCAGAGATAAATTTTTCTACGGTTTATCGCATTCTGGAAAATTTTACGCAAAAGGGACTGACGGAAAAAAGCTTTCTGGCGGATGCGCGCAAGTACGGCTTTGTGCTGCACGCCTTAGGACACAGGCATCGTCTTATCTGCCTGCGCTGCCATCGCATTGTGGAGGTAGACCATTGCCCGATTGCTGATTTCGAGGAGCAGCTGGCGGATAAAACGGAATTTGCTATTGTGGGACATAACCTGGAATGGTATGGCTATTGTCCGCAGTGTTGCAAGCAAAAATAATAAGAAAATTTTTCTGAAAAGCTTGCAAAACAGCTTAAGCAATGATATAATTATTAAGCTTGTATATAACTATATATACTTCTTCTGCTCCCGGAGAGACGGGGGCCAAAGTCCAAAGGAGGAGGTGATTTCGTGAACGCATACGAAGTCATGTACATCGTTAAACCTGTTGAGGATGAGGCTTGTGAAGCAGTTGTTGCTAAATTCGAGAAACTCATCACTGCAAACGGTGGTAATGTAGAAAAAACCGATCGTTGGGGCAAAAGACGCCTTGCTTATGAGATCCAGGACCTGAATGAAGGTATCTATGTTCTCGTAACCTTCCAGGCTGACGCCGCTGCTGTTAAGGAACTTGATCGTGTTATGAAAATTACCGATGAAGTACTGCGCCATATGATTATCAGAAAGGGTGAATAATCAATGAACAAGATTATTCTGTTGGGCAGACTTACTAGAGATCCGGAAGTGCGTTATACGCCGACCGGTAAAGTTGTTTGTCAGTTTACTCTTGCAGTAGACAGACCTTTTGCCAATCAGGAAGGCCAAAGAGAAGCTGATTTTATTCCGGTAGTAATCTGGGGTAAACAAGCTGAGACATGCGGTAACAGTCTCACCAAAGGGCAGCGCGCGCTTGTTGAAGGCCGCCTGCAAATCCGTAGCTATGATGGCAAGGATGGCAATAAACGCTGGATAACCGAAGTAATCGCTGATCGCTTCGAGTTTATTGAGCGCAAAGTTGATTCTGCTGCCGCTCATAGCAATCCGACTCGCTCTGCTGCGCCGGCTCAAGACGGCGGTATGGGTGGTTTCGGACAACAGGTTCCCTTTGATGAGGAAATTCCATTCTAATTTAAGGGAGGTTATGCAATGAAACGCGAAAGAGGCAGAAGACCTAGAAGAAAAGTTTGCAGCTTCTGTGTTGATAAAGTTGAAGAAATCGATTACAAGGATGCAAATAAGCTGAAACGCTATATCACCGAACGTGGTAAGATTTTACCGCGCCGTATTTCCGGTACCTGCGCTAAGCACCAACGCCAATTGACCGTAGCAATCAAACGCGCTCGCTGCGTTGCTTTGCTGCCGTTCACCTGCGAGTAATTCGCACGGCGGTTTAAACGAAACTTATACCCCGTAGCCGTAAGGCTGCGGGGTTTTCGTTTATGTAAAAGTCACAAAAAATTTACTTATTTACGCAGGCATTAACATGATATAATATTAGTAGTACTATACATACGAGGTGAATTGCATGAAAACATCTTTAAGAACCTTATTTTTGACCTTTGCTTTTACGATGCTTTGCACAGCAATGGCTTTTGCCTATAATCCCGGTCAGCGTACCATCCATCTGTTGGGTGAAACCCTGAACAGTGACAAGCATCCTGTACATCTGGTTGTAACCCAGACGATTGATATGCGTGAGGTGCTGACAGCCGAAGCCTATGCCAAGCTGCCGACCGCACAGCAAAAGCGCACCAACCGTACGGAATACAATGAAGCCAACGGCATCAACGCCGAGCGTATCACTACTACCGATGGTGACGGCAAGGTAATCAAGGATACCGTTTCCTTTGTGAAGAACGGTTATTGGTACACTATTGACTATCTCAATAAAAATTATGACAGAGTTCCTGAGCTGCCGGGCATGAGCATGCCCTTTGCCGAAACCCTGATCAGCTGGTTCAATGTACGTCCACAGGGTGGTAATGATGCAGTTACCGGCTATGATTATGACAAGATGACCAAGGGCACCAACAGCCTGAATTTCTATTATGCAAAGGATACAGCTGACTGGAAGGGCTACGAAGTAAGTTATCTGCCTATCTTTAAGGTGCTTGAGGTTTCCAATACCGTGGATGAGGCAACTGCCTTTGCTCTGCCGCCTGCAGATTTCAAGGCCGTTGCTAATCCTTCTATGCGTGCTTACGCTAACAGACTTTTGGAAAGACAGTAAGTCTGGTAAGCTGATTATATTTTTTCAAAGGGGGAATACTTATGTTTAAAAAATTATTAGTTTTGCTTTCTATGCTGGCTGCGCTGGCAATGAGCGCAGTAGCTTTTGCTGCACCTGCTAAAAGCCATCAGCAGATGGTTATTGATGCTGCACGTGCCGAGGTTCCTGCTGCTGCTGTATTTTATGGCTACAAGGAAGAAGACGGCGAAGCTGTTCTGAACTTCCGCGATAATGATAATTACCTGGAATACGAGGTAGAGGTTGTTCTGGCAACTACCAAAGTTAAGGAAGTAGAAATTAAAGGCAGCAATATTGCCGGCAGCACGATGATGGTAAAAACTCCTGAGGATATCAGACAAATCGTTCTGGAAGCATATCCCGATGCAAGAAATATTGTTATCAAAACCGAAAAAGAAGGCAACAATGTACATTATGATGTAGAGTTCATTACTGCAAGATATAAAGTAGAAGCTGACATGAACCCGGTAACCGGTGCATTTGCCAAGAGAGAGCTGGAATATTTCTAAGCCTAAGCAAAAAATCAGAGGCAGTCTGCGGACTGTCTCTTTTTTATGCTGCGGAAGAGTGCCATTTTGCGTCAAAACATTGCATATCAAAGCATATTATTGTAAAATATATTAGATACAGAGTTTTTAACGCACTAAATATATATGACGAGGAGCGATTTACGTGAGTACAAATTTAGAAGTTGGTATCGTTGGCCTGCCTAACGTAGGCAAAAGTACCCTGTTTAATGCTATTACCAAAGCTGGCGCAGAAGCAGCAAACTATCCCTTCTGCACTATTGAACCTAATGTAGGCGTTGTTGATGTGCCTGATAAACGCTTAGATGTTCTGAGCGATATGTTTAAATCCAAAAAGATTGTTCCGGCAGCCATGCGTTTTGTAGATATTGCCAGTATGGGAAGGGGGGCAAGCAAGGGCGAAGGCCTGGGCAATAAGTTCCTGTCCCATATCCGTGAGGTGATGCTGTTGCCGAGGTTGTACGCTGCTTTGAGGATGGCAACATCACCCACGTTGAGGGCAGCATTGATCCTCTGCGTGATATTGATATCATCAACACCGAGCTGTGCCTGGCTGATATGGAAACCGTTGAAAAGCGTCAGGAGCGCCTGGTGAAGCTGGCAAAAACCGGCGATAAAAAGGTTAAGCTGGAGCAGGCTGTAATGGAAAAGGTTATTGCCGGCCTGTCTGATGGTGTTCCGGCACGCCGCCTTGGTCTGACAGAAGAAGAGCAGGAGTTCCTGGGCGAGCTGCATCTGCTGACCATGAAACCGGTGCTGTACATTACCAACGTTGCTGAAGGCGAGGTTGCCGACCGTCCGGTAACGAGCATGTACAGGCTGTAAAGAAATATGCTGCAGAAGAAAATGCTGAGGTTATCGTTGTTTCCGCTAAGATGGAAAGCGAAGTTGCCGAGCTTCCGGAAGAAGAGGCTAAGGAATATCTGGAAATGGCAGGCCTGGAGGAAACCGGTCTGGACCGCCTGATTAAAGCAGGCTTCAAGCTTCTTGGCCTGATGACCTGCCTGACTGCGGGCGAAATGGAATCTCGTGCCTGGACTATTAAGCTGAACACTAAGGCTCCGCAGGCAGCAGGCAAAATCCATACCGACTTTGAGCGTGGCTTTATCCGTGCGGAAATCGTTTCCTTTGATGATCTGGTAGCCTGCGGCAGTAAGGCTGCGGCACGTGAAAAAGGCTTGGTTCGTCTGGAGGGCAAGGATTACGTTATGCAGGACGGCGATGTTGTTGAGTTCCGCTTCAACGTATAATTTATAACAGTGTAATATGCAATATGAGCGCAGCAAGCGAAAGCGTGCTGCGCTTTTTGCTGTTGGTAGGCGCTGGAGCAGCGTACAAAAGTAAATAAACAAAAATTCTTTTCCCATGAGCACGTAAAGTGTGATAAAATAGAATAGATATACTATGACTACGAGGTGAAGCGAATTGGTAAAGGTAATTGCTATTGCCAACCAGAAGGGTGGTGTTGGCAAGACTACTACGGCGGTAAATCTGGCTGCGTGTCTGGCGGCGCTGGAACGCAAGGTACTTTTGATTGACAGTGATCCGCAGGGAAATGCTACCAGCGGCTTTGGCTTTGATAAACGTGATATTAAGCAATGCATTTATGATGCGATTATCAGTGAAGTACCCATGCAGGATGTAATTAAGCACACAGCCTATAAAGGACTGGACCTGGTGCCTGCTACTATCCAGCTTGCCGGTGCGGAAATAGAGCTTGTTTCGCTGATGAACCGTGAAGGACGTTTGAAAAACTCTCTGGAAAGAGTAAAGCATAATTATGATTACGTTATTATTGATTGTCCGCCGTCTTTAGGCCTGCTGACAATCAACGGCCTGACTGCTGCCAGCTCGGTAATGATTCCGATTCAGTGCGAATTTTATGCACTGGAGGGTGTTACTATGCTGATGAACACGATTCAGCTGGTACAGCGTAACCTGAACCCGGCTTTGAAGCTGGAGGGTGTGCTGATGACTATGTATGACAGCAGAACGAATCTGTCGCAGGATGTTGTGAATGAGGTGCAGAAGTACTTCAAAACCAAAATGTATCAAACGATTATTCCGCGTAACGTGCGCTTGAGTGAAGCACCCAGCCACGGACAGCCGGTTATCGACTATGACAGCAAATCTAAAGGTGCGCAGGTGTATATGGACTTTGCGCGTGAGGTGATTGAGGATGAGTAAGAAGGGCGGCTTAGGCAAGGGCTTGGGCGCAATTTTTGGCGAAAATACCAGTCCTGCCGTAGAAAAGGTGCAGGAACCCGCAAGTGCTGCACAGGAGCTGCTTATTAAAAATATCGCAGCGAATCCGTATCAGCCGCGCTGCAACTTTGATGAAGAAAAGCTGCAGGAGCTGGCTGCTTCCATCAAGGAGTTTGGCGTTGTTCAGCCGGTAGTTGTGCGCAAAAAGGGCAGAAACTACGAGCTGGTGGCAGGCGAACGCCGTCTGCGTGCCGCAGGCTTAGCCGGACTTACCAAGGTGCCTGCTATCGTTAAGGATTATGACGATGCCAAGATGATGGAAATCGCGCTGATTGAAAATATTCAGCGCCATGACCTGAACCCGATTGAAGAAGCGCAGGGCTTGCGCCGCCTGATGCAGGAATTCAAGCTGACGCAGGAGCAGACTGCCGAAAAGGTAGGCCGCAGCCGCAGTGCCGTGACTAATATTCTGCGCCTTCTGAACCTGCCGGAGCAGGTACAGAAGCAAATTATTAATGGCGTGCTGACGATGGGCCAGGCTAAGCAGCTTTTGGGACTGCCGAAGCCGGAGCAGATGTGCGAGGTGGCTGAGGCAATTATTGCCAACGGCTGGAGCTCACGCATGACAGAAGAGGTTGTGCGTAAGCTGAAGGAAGGCAAGAAACTGAAGATTGTCCGCGAGCTTGTTGAAGAAGAAGCTAAAAATAAGGATAATAAGGAAAAGAAACCTAAGCGTGAGCCTACCGAGAATGATATTTTCTGCCATGACTTTGAACAGCGTCTGGTAGAGTTTTTGGGTACTAAGGTTAAGGTTGTGCCTAAGTTGGATGAGCAGGGACGCCAGGGTGGTACTATTCACATTGAATATTATTCCGCTGAGGACCTGGAGCGCATTTATGAGGTACTGCAGCAGGGACGTCATGAGGATAAACCGCTTAACGGCGAGCCTAAGCGTTTGAATGTGTGATTTCGGAGTTTTACGCTAAGATAAGAATACCGGTCGTATATGTGCCGGCGGTAATTTAGATAATCTTTGGTATGAGGGGGCTTTTATTGATGGAACAGGCCAATCTTTTGGTTAATACACATTCGGCAGCAATTATTATTGTGCTGCTGCTTATTGTGTTGGTTGCGTTGGGTATGTGCTTCAGTCTGCAGGGCAGATTGAATAAGCTGCAAAAAAAATATGACTTCTTTACTCAGGGCAAGGAAGCAAACATTGACGTTGTGCTGACAGACACGCTGCAGGAGCTGCGTGCGGTGCGGAATGAGCTGGCAGTTTTGCAGGACGAGCATCAGAAGCTGCATACACAGGTGCAGAACTGTCTGCAGAATGTTAAGATTGTGCGTTACGATGCCTTTGACGCTATGGGCGGCGAAATGAGCTATTCACTGCTGCTTACGGATGCTAATAATAAGGGTATTATTCTTACCAGCATTTACGGCAGAGAAGAAAGCCGCTGCTTTGCCAAGGATATTGATAACGGTAAGTCCAGCTATCCGCTGGCAGAGGAAGAGCAAAGACTCTTGTAATTTAAATAGTGATAGTGTAAGAAAATCCCGACAGGTTGCTGTCGGGATTTTTAGTTTCTATTTTAAATTATTTCTTTATGCACCTTCGAACAGCCTCAGCAGAATAAACATACTCTCGCCGAAGCAGAGGTAGCGCACCCAGGTGCGGGGATAGACAAAGCCTTCCTCGTCCTCGTCATAGGCACCGCTGATGCGGGCGTGAATAGCGAGCGATTCCAAAGCTGCAATCACGAGCAGCAGAAAGCCAGGTGTCCAGGTATTGTCGTGCAGCATCAGCCAGATGCAGTATAACAGGAAGAATACATCCAGCAGAAAGTAAATTATAAAAGTGGTGGCACTGCCGTCGATAATAATGACCTGCTTGCGGCCGGGGTTGGCACGGCGCTCATCTAAGATTCGGGAAAAGCGTTGCAGCAGATAGGCGATTCTGCGGGAATGAATGAAATGAAACATGCGCACGCACAAGAAAAATAAAGCAATAAAGTTCATAAATACCTCTCGTTCTATAAATAGTCTTGCCTGTATTTGTAAAGCAAGTAATTCTTATGCATTATATTATACACTATCTGCAGGCAGAGTGCTATAAAGGCAGCAAGAATACACAAAAGCTACAAAGTTTATTTGAAAAACACAAAAATACTAAAATGGTAAACAAGAAATCGGAAAACATAAAAAATGTATCAGTTTATATGTAAAATTCTCATGTATACAATGAACATGAAAAAATTCGTTGACAAAAGTGTAATATAACGGATATAATTGGTTACATAAAGTTGCTGGGATAGTGGTTGAATCTGAGAACACTCCCGGTACTGTGTTTTATATTTTATTTTTAAGGGAAAGAAGGACTCAAAATGAAAAAATGGAAGAAATTAGCATCAGCGCTATGGCTGCTATGATGTGCGCCGCATTGCTCACAGGCTGTGGCGGAGAAAAGAAACAAGCTGATACCGGAGATACTATTAAGGTTGGCGCAGCATTCGAATTAACTGGTAATGTTGCTAACTATGGTAAATCCATTAACGAGGGCTTCAAGCTGGCTGTAGACGAACTTAATAAAAACGGCGGCGTGAACGGTAAAAAAATCAGCGTAGTTGAAAGCGATAACAAATCCGAGCCGGCTGAATCCGGTAACGCTGTAACCAAGCTGATTACCCAAGATAAAGTAGTTGCCGTTGTCGGACCTGCAACCAGCGGTTGCGTAAACGCTGCAACTCCTATTACTACTGCAAATAAGATTCCTCAAATTGCTCCGGCTGCTACCGCACCGAGCATTACCGTAGAAAACGGCAAGGTAAAGGATTTCGTATTCCGTGCCTGCTTTATCGACCCGTTCCAAGGTCAGGTAATGGCAGTATTTGCCGATAAAACTCTGAAGGTTAAAAACGTAGCTATTTTCTACGATTCCTCCAGTGACTATTCCAAAGGCTTAGCAGAGGTATTCCAAAAAACCTTGGAAGGCAAAGGCGGTAAAATTGTTGCTAAGGAAGCTTTCCTGGCTAAAGATGTTGACTTCAAATCCGCTCTGACTAAACTCAAAGCATCCAATCCGAAGCAATTTACGTTCCCGGTTACTATGAAGAAGTTTCCAAGATTATCAAACAAGCTCGCGAAATCGGCATTACCTGTCCGATGCTGGGCTCCGATGGCTGGGAAAGCCCGAAACTTGCTGAAATCGCAGGTAAAGATGCTCTGAAGGGCTGCTACTATGTAAGTGCCTTCAATGCTAAAGACGAAGACAAATCCGTTCAGGACTTCATCAAGAAATTCAAAGAGAAATACCAAAAAGATCCTGATATCTTCGCAATGCAGGGCTATAATGCAGGCCTGATCCTGGCAGATGCTCTGAAACGTGCAGGCTCCACTGATGGCACCAAACTGGCTAAAGCAATTGCTGAAACCAAAGACCTGCCGGTTGCAAGCGGCAAGCTCACCTTTGATGCTAACCACAACCCGGTAATGCCTGCTCTGATTATTGGTCTGGAATCCGGTACTCCGACTCTGGTTGAAAAAATCAGCCTGTAATTGCTAACAAAAAATAAACATAAAAAATTCTACAGGTAAATATCAGAAAGCATAACAAGACTTCTATTCCATGGGTTATTTATTAAGTTAGACCGGGCTCGTCTACTAGATGCGCCCTCTATAAAAAATATATTTTATTTATTTATTTCTGAGGGGGAATAAACCATGAAAAGAGTAACTAAATTGTTATCTGTACTAGCAGCCGGCGCTATGTTTATGAGCGCGCTGACCGGTTGCGGAGGTGGCTCTAAAGGAGCTGACGGCGATACCATTAAGGTAGGCGGCTTGCTGGAAATGACCGGCGGCAGCGCATCCTTCGGTATTTCCGGTAAAAACGGCATCGACCTGGCACTGAAAAAAATAAATGAAAAAGGTGTGCTGGGCGGTAAAAAACTTTCTTTAGTTGTTGCTGATACTAAATCTGAAGCCTCCGAAGCAACCAATGGTATGCAAAAGCTGATTTCTCAGGATAAGGTTGTAGCAGTAATCGGTCCTAACCAATCCTCTGCTGTAATCGCATCCGGTGCAATCAACAATGGTGCTAAGGTTGTAGATATTACACCTATGGGCACTAACCCGGACGTTACTGTTGATCCTAAAACTAAACAGGTTAAACCCTACAGCTTCCGTACCTGCTTTATTGATCCGTTCCAGGGTACTGTAATGGCAAGCTTTGCTTCTAATGAACTTAAAGTGAAGAGGGCTGCTATCTATATCGATAATACCAGTGACTATGCTAAAGGTCTGGCACAGTTCTTCAAAGAGAACTTTGTTAAAAACGGCGGTCAGGTTGTAATTGAAGAAGCTTATCTGCAAAAAGATACCGACTTCAAATCTACTTTGACCAAAATCAAAGCTGCAAAACCTGATTTCATCTACATTCCTGGTTATTACCAGGAGGTTGGCCTGATCGTTAAACAAGCTCGTGAGATGGGTATCACCGTTCCTATGGCAGGCGGCGACGGCTGGGATAGCGCTAAGCTTCCTGAAATTGCCGGCAAAGCTGCTCTGGAAAACACCTTCTTCTCCAGCCTGTATTCTCCGGACGATACCTCTGATCTGAACAAAGAATTCGTAGCCGAATACAAAAAAGCTTACAACACCAACCCGGATGTATTTGCAGCATTGGCATATGATTCCGCTCTGCTGGTTGCGAAAGCAATCGAAGATGCAGGCAGTGCCGATCCGGCTAAAATTGCTGAAGCAATGGCTAAGATTAAAGGCTTCAAGGGTGTATCCGGTGAAGTAACCTTTAACGAACAGCATAACCCGATTAAGAGTGCTGTAATTATCGAACATAAAGATGGCAAACAAACCTTTAAAACTAAAGTTAATCCCTGATAGTTTACATTAGTAGTTAATCTGATTAAAACCAACGAGGCTGTTGTTTTGCGTAGCAACAGCCTTTTCTTTTAAGTAAGCATGTCCCGCTTACACAAATCTTTGAAATCTCTAGGGAGGTAAATTATGGAGACTTTGATCCATCAGTTTTTTCAGCAGCTGATAAACGGTGTATCTCTCGGCAGTATCTACGCATTGATCGCCTTGGGCTATACCATGATCTACGGCATCATCAAGCTGATAAACTTTGCTCATGGCGATATTTATATGTTGGGTGCTTATTTTGGCTTTTTCGCTACTACCCAATTAGGCTTGCCGTTTATTCCGGCAATTATTTTCTCGATGGCAGGCGCTGCTATCGCAGGTATTATTATTGAACGTGTTGCTTACCGCCCCATGCGTAATGCACCGCGTATCGCAATTTTGATTACTGCAATCGGCGTATCCTTCTTCCTGGAATACAGCATGATTCTGCTGGTTTCTCCGCAGCCGAGAACCTTCCCCGCTGTATTCGGCGCTACAGTATATCACCTTGGACCACTGGTTGCTAACAGTCAGCAGCTGGTTATCCTGTTGAGCGCTATTATCCTGATGGCAGTTCTTACCTACATCGTAAATAAAACAAAAGCCGGCAAGGCTATGCGTGCTGTATCCTATGATGCTGACGCTGCAAGGCTGATGGGCATCAACATTGACCGTGTAATTTCCACTACCTTTGCGCTTGGCAGTGCTTTGGCAGCAGCAGGCGGCGTGCTGGTAGGTGTTTACTATAACTCTATTGACCCGCTGATGGGCATGATGCCCGGTCTTAAAGCCTTCGTTGCCGCAGTTCTCGGCGGTATCGGTATTATCCCCGGTGCTATGATCGGCGGTATTATTCTGGGCGTTGTAGAAGCAATGGTCAGCGGCTTTATTTCCTCTACCTTCCGTGATGCAGCAGCATTCGGTATTTTGATTATCATCTTACTTTATAAACCTTCCGGCTATTAGGCAAGAATGTTCGTGAGAAAGTCTGAGGTGACATGGTATGAATGCAATTAGAAAATTTGATTTAAAAGCCATTGTTGCCTGCGTTATCGTTTTTGGTATCGTGCAAGGTCTGCTCTTTGGCGAAATCATAGGTCCCTTCTGGGAGCTGAACATTATCCTTATCTGCATCAATATTATTCTTGCAGTCAGCTTGAATCTGATTAACGGCTATACCGGTCAGTTCTCTATCGGTCACGCCGGCTTTATGGCAGTCGGTGCTTATACCGGTGCTATTATGACGGTTAAGCTGGGCATGCCCTTTGAGGCAGGTCTTGTCGCAGCAACTCTGGCTGCCGGCCTGTTAGGCTTTTTGATTGGCCTGCCGACGCTGCGCCTTGATGGTGACTATCTGGCAATCGCAACCTTGGGCTTAGGCGAAATTATCCGTATCTGCATTCTGAACATTGATTATGTCGGTGGTGCATCCGGTTTGATGGGCATTCCCCGTATGACCAATTTCGCGTATACCTTCTGGATTATGATAGCTATTATCTTCTTCATCAAGAACTTTAAAAACTCTTCCTATGGCCGTTGCTGCTTGGCAATCCGTGAAAACGAAATTGCTGCAGATACCATGGGCATCAACACTACTAAATATAAAGTAATGGCATTTACCTTCGGTGCTGCTTTTGCCGGTACTGCAGGTGCACTTTTCAGCCACTACTTCTTCCTGGCGCATCCTGCATCCTTCACCTTCATGCGTTCCTTTGATATTCTGACCATGGTTGTTTTGGGCGGTCTTGGTTCTATGACCGGTGCTATTACCGGTGCAACCTTGTTGACCTTCATTTCCGCTTATTTGTCGGATTACCCGGAATGGCGTATGATTATCTATTCTGTTACCATGATTATCCTGATGCTGTACCGTCCGCAAGGTTTGTTCGGCAGCAAGGAATTGAGCTTGAAAATGTTTAAATTAGGAGGTAAGGACAATGGCAGAACTGCTGAAGGTAGATAATGTATCCATGGTTTTCGGCGGCCTGCGTGCCGTTTCCAATCTTTCCATGCATATCGACGAGGGAGAGCTGATTGGCCTTATCGGTCCTAACGGTGCCGGCAAGACAACAGCCTTCAATATGATTACCGGTGTATATACACCGACCGAAGGCAAGGTATATTTTAACGGTCAGCAAAGCAGCGGTAAAAAATCTTACCAGGTTACGCAGATGGGTATGGCGCGTACCTTCCAGAATATTCGCCTGTTCTCCGAGCTGAGCGTTATCGACAATGTAAAAATTGCTTATAATATGCACGTAACCTATAATCTGGCTGATGCTATCGTCCGTGATGGCAAATATCTCAGCGAAGAGGAATTCATTACACAAAAGGCTCTTGATTTGCTGAAAATCTTCCATCTTGAGCAAGAAGCACATGAGGTAGCAAAGAACCTGCCTTATGGCAAGCAGCGTCGTCTGGAAATTGCGCGTGCTTTGGCTACTGAGCCGAAGCTGTTGTTGCTGGACGAGCCTGCTGCAGGCATGAACCCGCAGGAAACCAAAGAGCTTATGGAAATGATACGCTGGATTCGTAAGGAATTTAATCTTTCCATTCTGCTGATTGAGCATGATATGGGCCTGGTAATGGGTGTTTGCGAGCGTATTTATGTACTGGAATACGGTATGAAAATTGCCGAAGGCACTCCGAATGAAATCAAACAAAATGCACGCGTTATTGAAGCATACTTGGGCGAGGAGGTTATCAACTGATGTTAACTGTTGAAGATATCAATGTATATTATGGCGCGATTCACGCTATCAAAGGTATCAGCCTCGATGTTCCCGATGGTGAAATCGTAGCGCTGATCGGTTCCAATGGTGCCGGTAAATCTACTACATTGCGCACCATTTCCGGTCTGATGAAACCAAAGACCGGTAAAATCTTATATGAAGGTCATGATATTGCCGGTGTACCGGCACATAAAATTGTCGGCATGGGCCTGTGCCAGGTTCCGGAGGGCCGTCATGTTTTTGCTAATATGACTGTTATGGAAAACCTGGAGCTGGGTGCTTACCTGCGTAAGGACAAGGAAGGAATTGCCAAGGACATGGATGATGTCTTTAAAAAATTCCCGCGTCTGCTGGAACGTAAGGACCAGCTTTCCGGTACGCTTTCAGGTGGCGAGCAGCAGATGCTGGCTATGGGCCGTGCGCTGATGAGCCGTCCTAAGCTGCTGCTGCTGGACGAGCCTTCTATGGGTCTTGCCCCCTTGCTTGTAAAGGAAATTTTTAATATAATAAAGGAAATCAACGAGAGCGGTACTACAGTGCTGTTGGTTGAGCAGAACGCTAATATGGCGTTGTCCATCGCTGATAAGGCGTACGTTCTGGAAACAGGACGTATTACTCTGAGCGGTACAGCTAAGGAGTTGGCAAGCAGCGAGGCTGTTCGCAAAGCATATCTCGGCGGCTGATTAATATACAAATGCGTCGGGTTGCTTCATAGCTGCCTTAAAGTGAAAATGATTATATTAAAATGATTGTGTTCTATAGTCAAAGGAGGTAAAACTCATATGTTAGTAAAAGATATTATGACTGAACCTGTTGTTACCATACGTGAGGATCAATCCATTTTGGAAGCACGCGAAATTATGCGTGGCAAAAGACTTATCAGCCTGCCGGTTGTAGATGATATGCAGCGTGTACGCGGCATTATTACCAGTGATGATATCGGCAAAGCTTCTCCCAGTGACAGCAGCACCCTTTCTCGTTATGAGGCTAATTATCTGCTGGGACGTCTGAAGGTTAAAGACGTTATGAAACGTAGCGTTATCAGCGTTGAGGCAGATGATACTATCGAATATGTTGCCTACAAGCTGTATAAATACAAAGTTAACGCTCTGCCGGTTGTTAACCAAGAGAATAAGCTTTGCGGTATTGTTTCCCGCAGCGATATCTTCCGTTCTATCGTAGAAATTATGGGTATGAACCGCAACTGCCTGCGTATTACTATCGAAGCACCCGATAAGGTTGGTGTTGTTGCGGAAATCTCCAACATTATGAAGGAGGACGGTATAATATTATTTCTTTGGTGACCAAGCAGCATGGTGACGGTACTGCGGAAATTACTATTCGTGCCGCTCTCAATAATAATGGTATGGATATCATTGAGCAAATTCGCGAAGCAGGCTATGAGGTCAGTGACGTAATGACTTTGGACGGTATTGAATAATGCTTTCCGGTAAGGATGTTAATGTAGGCGATATCGTCAAAATGAAAAAGCTCATCCCTGTGG
>ERZ859937.551-NODE-551-length-15410-cov-1.364246_pt1 | contig 15410 bp, 17 predicted proteins | sample MGYA00509985_ERZ859937 | MGnify/ENA primary metagenome ERZ859937 (study PRJEB30046, sample SAMN00715169) | human gut metagenome | study: EMG produced TPA metagenomics assembly of the A metagenome-wide association study of gut microbiota in type 2... | reverse complement strand
ATTATGTAATTGAAATCATTATAAAATAAAGCAAAAAGCCAATATACATAATTAACAATTTAGAGAGTTTTACATGCAAGTGTTTTCCTCTTTGAGGAACTGCAAACACTGCATGATATATTGCTATAAAATTTAAGAACCTAACGAGAGAACAAGAGAATAAAAGCGTATCAGGTGTATTTATACTTAATAGGTAAACAGGTGCAAAACCTGTGCTGTCCCGCAGCTGTAATGTGGAGTCGGCCTTATAATGTCACTGGGAAACCGGGAAGACGAGGCCGGCGTAGAAGCAGAGCCAGAAGAACTGCCTGATATAGGGCCTTTAAAACAACCTGCGATGGACAGGATTGTGCTTTCCCAGGGATAAGTGCGTCTTGTCGTCACAGTACGGCAAGACGCTTTTATTTTCACTGCGATATTTGCATGAAGTGTATTTATTATTCTTGCATATTAACATCTGACAAGCGGAACAAGGATAGCTTGGTCAGATGCTTTTATGAAAATAAATTGTGTCCCATATGCTCAAGAATTACGAGAGAAAGGAGGAGCTATGAAAAGGATATTTATGCTGCTGACCTTAATTTTGGCGCTGATGTGCCCAGCACTTGCCGGTGCTTCTGAGATATCAAGCGACAAAATGATTTTGGACTGGACAACATCCAAGGTATGGGTCAACGGCGGCGAGCTGTGTGTAACAGGTACATTCTTAAATAAGCGCAGTGATTTGACTATTACCAAGCTGAACGACTTTATTATGCGTGTGACCTACACAGATAAAAATGGCGAGCAGAAGCAGTTTACCGGCAGACCGGTAAAGTTTCCGCTGTGCAAGATTCCTGCCAATGGTTCGCGTAAGCTGAATCTTAACTTTGGCAAATTTGCTGACGAAAGCGTTGGCAACTGGGTAACGGCGCAGACCTATACGTTTACGTATATTAACGGTGCGCGGTTCTGATAATGTTTTTGATGAGTATTAGGCGTTGAGTTTGCAAGAAACTCAAATTTTACAGAAAGAAGTGTATGAGTAACATGAAGAGAAGATATACAGCTGCGGCTGCTATGATGATGGTAATGGGCCTGTGCGCAAGCGCAAGCGCAGCATTTGACGAAAACCTGAACAGCTATACCTTAGACAGCATGATTGTAGAGGCTGACGCAATTAAAAACAAGTTTGGCGATACTATTACCGAGCAGTCCTACTATCGTACCGGTGGTGACGTTAAAGTTATTACCCGTGAAGAGATTGAAAAACGTCATTATACTGATTTGACTGAAGCAATCAAACGTATCCCCGGCGTTACCTTCCAAAACCCAGGCTATCGTGGCGGCGAATATGGCTATCAGTTCTACAACAATGGCGTTTCCATCAATGGTGATACCCGTGTAATTATTTTGGTTGATGGCCGTCGATCGTGTAGACAACGCTGCAAGCACACGTATCGGCAGCAATACAAAATCCGGTTCCAAATCTACCGGTGTAAACCTTGACCAGGTAACCAATATGGAAAATGTTGATAAAATTGAAGTCATCAAAGGACCCGGTGCTTCCGTATATGGCAGTGATGCAACCGGCGGTGTAATCAACATTATTACCCGTAAGGGTGGTAACGAAAATGTTGGCTCTATTGATTTGTCTACAGGTTCCTGGCATAAGCATAAATATGCTATCAGCTATTCCGGTAGCGCCGGTAATGACAATTCCTGGCATTATTTTATTTCTGCTAACCGCGATATGTCCGGTGATACCGGCTATAAAGACGGCATTGTTGGCACTAACGGCTCTTTGGGCGGTTCTAAATGGAAGGAAGACGGTGTTAACTTCCGTTTAGATAAAGACTTCAATGATAAGCAAGCTTTGAAGGTTTGGTACAACTTTAAGGAAGGCAAGGATGGCTATCCGATTGCTGTACCTAACATGAAGTATTGGAATGAAAAAGACTGGAACGATATTATTTTCAAAGCTACTGTAGGTCAATTAGATGAAAATAATAAATTGGTTGGCGGTACCTTAAGCGGTGATGCCAAGAATCCCGGTTATCATAACCTTTACGCATTAGATGGTCAGGTATATGGTTCCTTCAGTAAATTCAAAAATAATGACTGGGACGTAAAATATACCTTTGATAAAGAAAACGGTATGGAAAGCTTTATCCGTGTATATGATCAAAACCATCGCTATGCTCACCGCGATAAATATCAATGGTATATCAACGGCAAAGGCGCCGCTGATGCATATAAAGCTGCATTCCCTAATGGTGCAACTAACGAACAGCTTTCTAAATGGATTAGTGAAAATTTAGCTCCGTTCCCGGATGGTGATCAGGAAAAGGTTAAAGAATGGTTGGAAAAGACTGGCGGTGCTGCACAGGAACCGACCAGCTGGCATGAAGAAAAGAACCGTGGTGTTCAACTGCAATATGCTAAAACTGTAGGCATCAATGATATTATTGCCAGTGTAACCTATGATAAAGCTAAAAACTTTTCCAAGAGAATAGATAATGCAACCGGAGAAGTTACCAGCAGTCATGTAGACAGAAAGACAACTACCGCTTATATCCAAGATAAAATCCATCTGAGTGATAAATGGGATATTACTCCTTCTCTGCGTTATGCAAAATATAGCTCTTTCGAAACAACCAATGCTAACGGAACTACTCAGGGTAAGGGTGATACTCATCTGCTCACACCGGTAATCAATACCCAATATATGTTTGACGATACCAGTAGCATGTACTTTGGCTGGACTAAATTATTCCGTCCGTTAAAACAGGGAGACTACACTAGCGTTGATGGCGTATTTAAAACTCCGTTGGAAGATGAAAAGGGCGATGCCTGGACCTTCGGCGTACGCAAAGATTTAACTGACAAGACCAGCGTAGCGGTACATTATGACTGGACTCGTATGAGCAATGCTATTGCAACACTGCCTGTTTTTGTGGATGGCGAAATCAAGACTACCGCTGTTAATGCTAAAGAGGATAAACAATCCTTTAACCTGACCTTGGATCATCAATTTGACGAGCATTTCACCTTGAGTGCATCCTATTCTCATATGAAGGATAAATGGATGGCTAAAAACGGTTGGGTACTTGATCCGAGCTGGGGCTATAATAAACCTTCCGATATCAACACTGCTATCAACGGTCTGCGTCCGCAAAACCATTATTCCTTGAACCTGTCCTATGAAAATGGTAAATTGTACACCGGCTTACTGACTAACTGGTATACCGGCTGCAGCGACTATGCATTCACCAACAATCGCTTCTTAGTTCTTGACTGGAACATGAACTATGAGGTTACCAAAGATTTGACTGCATATGTAATCGTAAGCAACCTGACCAATGAAGCTTATGAAACCTCTTATAATTCTTGGAATGGTGTTGGCAGCTCTGCAATGCCTGGCCGTTGCTGGATGGTTGGTATGAAATATACCTTCTAACTTTTAACTGATACATCATACTCTATCTCCTTTTAGGTAAAGCACTACTGCTGATGCAGTAGTGCTTTGCCATATTCTTACTAAGCTGAGGAAGCAAATGAAAAAAATAATAACAGGAATGCTGCTAGGATTGTGCGTGCTGCTCACCGGTTGCGAACGCAACATCTTTACTCTGCCGGTAAAGGAAAACCCCGAAGCGCTATTGCGCTTTAACCAACCGGCAGAATATGCCTATAACCCTGCGCACTATCCGGTAACTATCGAAAACTACAATACTCAGGGCGAGCCTGAGAAGATGACATATACAAAGCCGCCAGAGCGAGTGGTGGCAGTATGGCAAAACAGCATTGAAACATTGCTGGCTTTGGGTGTGGGTGACCGCATTATTGCCGGTAACGGCGTGCCGGACAAAAAGTTTTTCCGCAAGGAATATCAGGAGCAGTACAGCAAAATACCTTATACCGGACTACAGCTTTTAGACCTGGAAACTACCATGATGCCAAGCCTGATTTAATTGTAGGCTGGCATTCTACCTTTGGTCCCAAGGTGTTGCGTACAACCGATTTTTGGCATAAGCGCGGAGTTAATACCTTTATCGCACGCTCGTCTATAGGTGACGGAAAACCGCGTACTCTGCAAAATGAATATAAGGATATTCTTGACTTAGGAAAAATATTTGACAAAAATGAAAGGGCGCAGCAGCTTGTAGGACAAATGCAGCAGGAGGTTAATTTTGCCATCAGTCAGACTGCAGGCTACCAAAAGCGTCCGCGTGCTCTGGTGCTGGAGTTTATGGGCAAGGAGCCGACGGTGTATGGCGAAAAATCTTTGGCTGGCAATATTGTCAAAGAGCTGCACGGTGAACTGCTGGCAGAAAAGCAGCGTGCTATTGGTCTGGAGCAGGTCGTTGAGCTTGATCCGGATGTTATTTTTGTGGTTGTCATTGAATCACATTACGGACATGAGCAGGATATGATTGACCGCGTTACCCAGCACAAGGCGCTGAAAAATTTGCGCTGCGTGAAGGAAGGACGTGTTGTAGCCTTGCCGCTGTATGCTATTTACAGCTCAGGCGTGCGCACCTATGATGGCATAAAAATTATTGCGGCCGGAATGTACCCGGATTTGTATAAGGAGAAATGATGATGGTTGATTTTTTGAAGAAGCAGGGGTACCTGTTCATCTGCCTGGGATTGCTTGCTTTGCTGGTAATTGCCTTGTTTTGGGCGTTGTCCATTGGTACAGTTAAGCTGCCGCTGGTAAATATTTATAATACGGTTATAGAGCAGCTGTTTAGCGGACAGCCTATTGAAGGTGTTGACCGCGGACCTGTGCATGATATTATCTGGCTGCTGCGCCTGCCGCGCCTGGTGCTGGCTGCCTTAGTGGGTATGGGTCTTTCGGTTTGCGGTGTTATCATGCAGGCTGTAGTAAAAAACCCCTTGGCTGACCCGTATATTCTGGGTATTTCCTCCGGTGCTTCGCTGGGTGCGACGGCAGCGATTCTGCTCGGTATCGGCGTAGCGCTTGGTGAAAACTTTGTCGGCATTGCAGCCTTTATCGGTGCCTTTGCCATGTCGCTGGGTGTACTGTTTATCTCTAATCTGGGCGGACGCAGCAATTCCGTCAAGCTGCTTTTGGCAGGCATGGCGCTGAGCGCAGTCTGCGGTGCGTTTTCCAGCTTTATCGTTTATTTTGCCAATAATAAGGAAGGCATGCAGACTATTGCTTACTGGATGATGGGCAGCTTTGCCGGTGCCAAGTGGGAAACACTCGCAGTTATCGGACCAATCGTAGTGTTGGCAGTAATGTTCTTCTGGACGCAGAGCCGTATGCTCAACCTGATGCTTTTAGGTGATGAATCTGCGTTGACACTGGGAACTGATTTACATATTTACAGACAGATTTATCTGCTTGTAAGCTCTCTTATCGTAGGCTTTGTAGTATACGCTGCAGGTATGGTAGGTTTTGTCGGCTTGGTAGTACCGCACGTTATCCGTATGCTGGTAGGCACCGACCATAAAAAATTGATACCTGTTTCCGCTTTGACAGGCGCGGTATTTCTAGTAATTGCCGACGGTCTTTGCCGTGTAATTATTCCGCGTACCGAGCTGCCAATCGGTATTTTGATATCCTTAATCGGCGCGCCCTGCTTCGTTTACCTGATGATTAAGAAAACCTATGGCTTTGGAGGTAACTGATAATGGAAATTTTAGCAGAAGCAGTAAAAATGGCCTTCGGACCAAAGGAAATTCTTAAAGGAATAGATTTCAGCCTGCATAATAAGGAATTTGTAGGCATTATCGGGCCTAACGGCAGCGGTAAGAGCACCTTTCTGAAATGCGTTTACCGTGTGCAGAAGCCTACAGATGGTAAAATTACCTTCAACGGAACGCCGTTGGACGAGCTATCCTACCGTGAATCGGCGCTGCAGCTGGCGGTAGTGGCACAGCATAATGTTTACAGCTTTGATTTTTCGGTGTTGGAGGTTGTGCTGATGGGACGTTCGCCGCACAAGAAAATGCTGGAGCTGATAATCTTAACGATTATCGCATCGCGCGCGAAGCGTTGGCTACTGTAGGTCTGGCGGACTTCGAAGAACGCAGTTTTGCTACCTTGAGCGGTGGCGAGCAGCAGCGTGTAATTTTGGCGCGTGCGCTGACGCAGCAGACGGAATGCCTGGTGCTGGACGAACCTACAAACCACTTGGATATTAAGTACCAGCTGCAGATTATGGATATTGTAAAATCACTTGATTTGACTGTTGTGGCAGCAGTGCATGATCTGAATATCGCAGCCATGTATTGTGACCGTTTAGTAGCAATTAAGGACGGACAGATTGTTGGCATGGGAACTCCGCGTGAGCTGCTGACGGAAAAGTTTATTTATGATATGTATGAGGTGCGCTGCAGAGTTGATGAGGAAAAGTCTACGGGACGTATAAATATTGTGTATCTGCCGCAGCACTGGCAATAATACGGCGGCGGATAAGGCACCATCTGCGGCTTCACCGCTCCTCGACGTACTAAAAGTACGCCGTCGTTGCGCTTCAACCACATCTGCCACCTTCTACGCCGTCTTGCGTGAAAATAAGGGTTATAGTAGGACGGCGGCGGATAAGGCGCCATCTGCGGCTTCAATTATCCTAATATAAGTTTTCTTGACATACTATATTTTTTCTGTTCAAGGAGGGTTAAAATGAAAAAGCTTTTATTGATTCCGGCATTCATGGCCATGTTCTTCGCCGGCAGCGTAGCAGTTCCTGCTGCCTTCGCTGCTCAGCCTGCACGCCGCAGGAAAACAAAATGATGCTGCCGCCGCCCAAGGACGGCAAGCGTCCGCCGATGCCGCCGCGCATGCGCCGGCCACAGCTTTCCAATGCAGAGGCTGCGGAAAAACTGCAGTCCGCATACGGCTACCGTTATTCTGATATGCTGCGACTGTTGAATATCGGTCATAGCTATGGCGATATGAACACAGCCTGCTTGTATGCGTATCTGTCCGGTGAGCCGGTAGAAAAGGTGCTGCAGCTGCGTCAGCCTGCAACCTGGGGCAGGGTGCGTGCGCAGCTAGGGCTGACGCCTAAGCTGTATGCCGAAAAATATATGGAGTATCAGGCAAGCTATCTGCCTGCAGACAGCCTGGTAGACAGAGAAACGGCGCTGAAATATCTGCGACAGGGTTATCCGCTGGGCGATATTCAGCAGGCTGCCAAGCTGGCCAAGGAGAGCGGCAAAACTTTGGCACAGGTATTGCCAATGCGCACTGTTACCTGTGATTGGCAGCAGGTTAAGGAAAAGCTGGGCTTGAAGCAGGAACAAAAACAGGACAAACCTTTCGCCTTCAGAGGACGCGGTCAGCGCAGCGGTGCAGGCTTTGCCGGCTTGCATACGCGCAACATGACTGCAGAAAGAGCTGTAAAGATTTTCCACGCTGATTATCTTTTTGATGAAGCAGAGCTGCTGCCGCTATATGAAAAATATGGCTTTGAAGGCTTGGAGGATATCTGCCTGCATGCCTACATGAGTAAAAAAACGCTGCCGGAAATTATTGACCTGCGCGATAAATATTCTTGGGAACGTATGAAATATGTGCTTGGCTTAACACCGCAGGTATATTTTGACCGCTGCGTGGATTATCAGGCACGCCGTCTGGCAGAACGCATGGATATCCCGCAGAAGATAACGAAAAAATATATGCATATGGGTTACGCAATGCATCATATTAACAGTGCTTATCTGCTGGCACAAAAGGCCGGTCTGGATATTAAGGATGTTATTGATTTGAAGACACCGAAGAATTCCTGGCAGGATGTGGCGCTGAAAATCGGTCTGACTGTTGAAGATTGCCGGGAGATTAAGAACAAAATCAGTAAGGACTTTGGTAGGCATGAATGAAACGCATTGTAATTTTACGCTGCTTGAGTTCCAATGACGTATGCACAGGTGCAGGCTGCATGCGTGCTTTTAATACAAAAAGCGGTGCCTTCACCAGATATGGTGAGGAACCGCTGGAGCTGGAGGCCTTTTGGAGCTGTAATGGTTGCGAAGACTGCCGTTTGAAGCATCAGGAGGGTATCGAAGAAAAGCTGGAACGTATTATCGGCCTGAAGCCTGATGCTGTGCATGTTGGTGTCTGCGTCAAGCAGCGCACGGATAATGGCGATGAGGTTACCTGCAAAACTATTGAAGAAATTTGCGAGCGCTTGGAGGCTGCGGGACTGACGATTGTGGAAGGTACGCATAGATGAATGGACTTAGATTTGCAGAATACAAGACCTACAATGAAGCCGAAATTATGGCGTTATATAGTAGTGTTGGCTGGAGTAATTATACCAATAATCCGGCAATGCTAAGAAAAGCTTATAAGAATTCACTTTATGTTTTAGCAGCTTATGCTGATGAAAAGCTTGTGGGGATACTCCGTGCTGTCGGTGATGGTGCTTCTGTAGTTTTTCTGCAGGATTTAATAGTTCTGCCGGAATATCAGCGTCATGGCATTGGTTCACAGCTTATGCGGAAGGTTATGGAAAAGTATGCCGACGTCTATCAACTGCAGCTCCTTACAGAAGCAAGTGAAAAAAATATTGCTTTTTATGAATTCCTTGGTTTAAAAAGAGTCGAAAAGTATGGTTGTTGCGCTTTTATAAGATGAAGATGGTAGAATCGGCTATAAGCTGTAAGTAATGTAACATTATTGTGACAAATCCAAGCAAATTAGATAATTTTTGCAAACCTAAGCAGGAGTTTTCGTTCCTATAGCGAAATATAGAAGCAAAGGGATAAAGCCCGAGCCCTTGATAGAAAAATGGTAGCACCAAAGCAATTTGGCGACATACCAAAGGAGGCATTGATTATGAGTGTAAACGTAAAAGGCAGAAACATTGATGTGACCCCGGCTCTGAAAGAGTATGTGGAGAAGAAAATTACCAAGGTTACCAAGCAGTTTAAGACTGTTGGTGACATTTCTGCAGTACTGAAGGTTGAGAAAGGTAACCATATTGTAGAAATTACGGTTCCCGCAAGCGGCATTCTGCTGAGAGCACAGGAAACCACGAAAGATATGTATTCCTCCATTGATTTGGTTGTAGAGAAAATTGAACGTCAGATTCATAAATATAAAACTCGTCTGATGAAGAGAAAATACAGCAACTTTGCTGATACTGCTGCTCCTGCACCGGCTGCAGAGGCTGCTGATGAAGGCGAATTCGAAATCATCAAGAATAAACGCTTCATCATGCATCCGATGACTCCGGAAGAAGCAATCCTGCAAATGAATCTGTTGAACCACGATTTCTTCGTATTCTACGATCCTGATCTGGGTGCTACAAATGTAGTTTATCGCCGCAAGGATGGCAAATACGGCTTGCTGAGCCCGGAACTGAGATAAAGCAAATATTTTAACCTAAACTTCACAAAAAAGCACGGGAAATTCACCCGTGCTTTTTGCTTTTTAAGAGAGATTCTGTTATAATTTAAAATTAGGTGTATAGTCTTTTAAGACACCATAATTTTAAGGAGTGATCGTGTTGCTCGAAGGCATTTTAAAGAAAATTTTTGGTGACCCCAACGAAAAAGAGATCAAGAATATTCGTGTAATCGTAGATAAGATTAATAGTCTGGAAAAGGATATGGAAAGCCTTAGCTCTGCCAATCTGGCAGCCAAGACCAGCGAATTTAAAGTACGTTTGCAAAAGGGTGAAACTCTGGATGATATTCTTCCGGAAGCATTTGCCGTTGTCCGTGAAGCTTCCAGACGTGTTACCGGCATGCGTCATTTTGATGTACAGTTAATCGGTGGTGTAGTGCTGCATCGCGGCAAAATTGCCGAGATGCGTACCGGCGAAGGTAAAACATTGGTAGCTACTGCGCCTGTATATCTGAACGCGCTGACCGGCAAGGGCGTGCATGTTGTAACTGTCAATGATTATCTGGCACGCCGCGACAGCGAGGATATGGGCCGTATTTACAAGTTCCTCGGTCTGTCTGTAGGTCTGATTGTGCATGATATGGATTTCCCCGACCGTAAGGCTGCATATGCTGCAGATATTACCTACGGTACTAATAATGAATTTGGTTTTGACTACCTGCGTGATAACATGGTAGTTGACGAAAACCAGATGGTTCAGCGTGAGCTGAATTACTGTATTGTCGATGAGGTCGACAGTATCCTGATTGACGAAGCGCGTACCCCGCTGATTATCTCCGGCCCCGGTGAAAAATCCACCGAGCTGTATCAGGTTCTGGCCCGTGTTGTTGCCAACATGGAAGAGGGCGAGGATTACACTGTTGATGAAAAACAAAAACAGGTAGCACCTACCGAAAAGGGTATTGCCAAGGCAGAAAAAATGCTGGGCATCGGCAACCTGTATGACAATGAGCACGGTGTGGACTACTCTCACCAGATTATGTGCGCTCTGAAGGCTAAGGCTTTGATGCACCGCGACCGCGATTATGTGGTTAAGGATGGTCAGGTTATCATCGTTGATGAATTTACCGGCCGTCTGATGTTCGGCCGTCGTTTCTCCGAAGGTCTGCATCAGGCTATCGAAGCTAAGGAAGGCGTAAAGGTAGAACGCGAAAGCCAGACGCTGGCAACTATTACCTTCCAGAATTACTTCCGTATGTACAAAAAGCTTGCCGGTATGACCGGTACTGCTAAGACTGAGGAGCAGGAGTTCCAAAAGATTTATAATCTGCCTGTTGTTGTTGTACCTACCAATAAGCCGATGATCCGTGTTGACTATCCTGATGTTATCTATAAAACACGTATCGCTAAATACAAGGCAGCAGTCAACGAGATTGAAGAATGCCATAAGTCCGGCCGTCCGGTACTGGTTGGTACTACTTCCATTGCTCAATCCGAAGAGCTGAGCGCTATGCTTAAACGCCGCAACATTCCGCATAACGTGCTGAATGCGAAGTACCATGAAAAAGAGCTGAGATTATTTCTCATGCAGGCCAATACGGTGCTGTAACCATTGCTACCAACATGGCAGGCCGTGGTACCGATATTACCTTGGGTGAAGGCGTTCCTGAATTAGGCGGTCTGCATATTATCGGTACAGAGCGTCATGAAAGCCGTCGTATCGATAACCAGCTGCGTGGCCGTTGCGCACGTCAGGGTGACCCGGGTTCTTCCAAGTTCTTCCTGAGCCTGGAGGATGATCTTATGCGCTTGTTCGGCAGTGACAATATTGCCGGCATTATGGATAAGCTTGGCATGGAGGACGATGAGCCGATTGAACACAGCCTTGTTACCAAGTCCATTGAAAATGCGCAGAAGAAGGTTGAAGCACGTAACTTCAGCATTCGTAAGCATGTCCTGGAGTATGACGATGTTATGAACCAGCAGCGTGAGGTTATTTACTCTCAGCGTCATAAAATCCTGCATCAGGAAAATCTTAAGGATACCATCAAAGAGATGGTTGATGAAACCGTTGAACGTACTATGACCATGTACGCACCGCCTGAGGTTTACTCTGAGGATTGGGATCTGCAGGCTCTGATTAACTACGCTGAGGATTTCTATGCTCCGCGTGGTCTGCTGACCGTAGATTATCTGCAAAACCTCAGCCGTGAAGAGCTGGCTGAATATCTGCAGAAGGTTGCTGATGACAACTACCAGGCACGTGAGGATGCAATTGGTCCTGAGCTGATGCGCGAGCTGGAAAACCTGGTTATGCTGAAGGTTGTAGACAACCATTGGATGGAGCATCTGGATGCTATGGATATGCTGCGTGAAGGTGTTGGTCTGCGTGCATATGGTCAGAAGGATCCGCTGGTTGAGTACAAATTTGAAGCCTACGATATGTTTGAGGCTATGATGGAGGCTATCAAGGAAGACGTTGTTCGTTACATTTACCGCGTCAATGTTATTACCCAGCCGCAGGTTGAAGACCCGCTGGAAAATGCTTCCACCAATAACCCGACTCCCGAGGGTGACGAGGGTAATTTGAAAGCTGAACCCAAGAAATAATTTTTAAGTCAGCAGCCTTGGCTGCTGACTTACTTAGCCTTGTTTGCAAGAACTAGGCAAAACGGCTGATGCCGTAAATAACTAATATTTGCTACACGAAAGGTTGTGAGGAATTTTGTTGATTGAAGAATATAAGCCTGAAATTACAAATCTGCAAGCAAAATTAGAGGAAATGAGGGGATCTCTTTGACATCGCTGTCAAAGAAGATCGTATTGCAGAATTAGAACATAAAATGGGTGATCCTACTTTTTGGGATGATCCGGAAAAGGCACAAAAAACTGCGCAGGATGTTAACAGCTTAAAGGAAGAGGTTGATGGTTTCCATAAATTAAGCGCAGGTGTTGACGATTTGAAGCTTTGCAGGAAATGGCTGCCGAAGAAAATGATGAAAGCCTGCTTCCTGAAATGGATGAGCTGCTGGCAAAATGCCGCAGCGAGCTGGAGCATTTGGAGCTGGGTATGCTGCTCAGCGGTGAATATGATGCCAATAATGCTATCCTGACACTGCATGCAGGTGCCGGCGGCACCGAAGCGCAGGATTGGACCAGTATGCTGCTGCGTATGTTTACCCGTTTTGCGGAGCAAAACGGCTTTGCGTTGGAGATGCTCGACTATCAGCCGGGTGATGAGGCCGGTGTAAAAAGTGCTACCATTCAGGTTAACGGCCATAATGCTTATGGCTTCTTGCGCTCTGAAAAGGGTGTACACCGCTTGGTGCGCATTTCTCCGTTTGATGCCAATGCCCGCCGTCATACATCCTTTGCTGCGGTAGACGTAATGCCGGAACTGGATGATACTGTTGATGTAAATATTAATATGGATGAGGTGCGCGTCGATGTTTACCGTTCCAGCGGTGCCGGCGGTCAGCACGTCAACAAAACGTCCTCTGCTGTACGTATGACACATGAACCGACGGGTATAGTTGTTCAATGTCAGAATGAGCGTTCCCAAATTCAGAACCGTGAGCGCTGCCTGCAGATGCTGCGTGCAAAATTATATGAATATGAAAAGGCTAAGCAGGATGCTCTTGTCAGTGATATTGCCGGTGATTACCAGAATATCGAATGGGGCAGCCAGATCCGTTCCTATGTGTTCCAGCCCTATACTATGGTTAAGGACCATCGTACCGGCTGCGAAACCGGTAACATTCAGGCTGTTATGGATGGCGATCTGATGCCGTTCGTAGAAGCATATCTGCGCAGTCAGCAGAAAAAGGTTTAATAAAGCGAGGTCTGGACAGGTGAATTTTATGAAAAGCCGATATAATCCTTTGCTTTTGGCAGTAATCGTAATCGGTCTGGTTTGTGCCTTATGGCTGAACGTTGTCCGTCACGATGTTGAACAAAAAAACAATACTGTAGAAATGGCTATGGAGTACGAGGGCTTACGTAAGCTGGCCGCTTTGCAGGGCCTGCCGGAGGAGGATGTACTGCGTCAGTTTAAGGATGCAGGCATCAACTCGCTGATGATTTTCGATACTACGTTGGAGCGCCTGACTAAAAACGGCGAACTCCGGACGGTAACTGGCGGTGAGCTGCGTCAGGCAGCTGCGCTTGGTTCCGGCATGGGTGTTTTCGCTAATGTGGGAGCCGGCGATGTTGAAGAAAATGCTGCTTACGTTGCTGCTACTGACAAGCAGTCTGTCTTAGATGATGTAGAGCAGGATTTGTGCCTGCGCTACGGTGCTGACCGTGTAAAGGTTGTAAGTGAAAATCCGCGTATTATCAAAATCAAGGGCAGCACTACACTTCTGCCTGAGGGTAAATACGATGAGCCTCAGGGACTGCTGCAGGCTCCTTTAGGTTTGCCGGTGCAGGATATGCGTAAGGTTGCTGCTTTGGGCTTCAAATTATCGTACGTCCGCAAAATTATGTGGATGTAACGGATGAGCAGATTGACGGCATTTTTGCCCGCATTAAAGAAGCCGGTGTACCGGTTGATGCTCTGATGCCATGCGGTACAGAGGTTGTGGGCTATCCTAATAAAATGCAGCATTTGGGCGAGCGCATGAAGGAAAACAACATGACGCTGGTAATGCTGGAGCATTACACCCAGCTGCAGTTTGCCAAAATCGACGGTCTGTTGCCTTTGGCTGAGTTCAATGACTATAAGGCTGTCCGTTCCTATGTTATCGACCCGACCGAGCAAAAGAAAATCAGCGTGGGCGAGGCTTTGCGCCGGTGGGCACTGACGGACGAGGAGCGCAATATCCGCGTGAACTATATCCGTCCCTTCCTGATGCCTGAGGGTGGTCAGGATATTATGAAGACTAACCTGAAGTATGTGCGTGATATTAAGGCCAGCGTTGAAGCGCGTGGTTATACTATCGGCGAAGCAGGTGTTTTCAGCGCCAAAAACAAAGATGGCTTTGCACCGTATTTCCCCGCTAAGGTAAACTTTATTCCTATTATATTGGCGATTGCCGCCGGTGTAGTGCTGTATCTTGCGTTGCTCTTTAACCTAGGCGGTAAGCAGCAAATAGCACTGTGGGCTGTTTTTTCTGCCGGAGCTTTGGTACTGCTGTTTATCGGACGCGGCCTGTTTACGCGTCAGCTGTTGGCTTTGGCGGCAGCAAGTGTTTTCCCGGTGCTTTCGATGAATGTTATCTTTAACATTTGGGATAAAAATACGAGTGATAAGCACAGTCTGCTTGCTATTTGCTGGAACGCTATCTGGCAGCTGGCGTTGGCTATTGCTTTGTCTTTGGTGGGTGCAGCCTTCCTGTCGGCTATTTTGACAGACAGCCGCTCCTGCTGGAAATTGATATTTACCGCGGCGTAAAAATTAACCTTTATTCTGCCAGTTATGCTGACAGCAGTTCTCTTTATGAAACGCTATGACCTGCTGCAGGTTGTGGGCAAAGGCTTGAAAACTCTGTGGGAGCGCCTGAACGGTCTGCTTGATACAGAGATTACCTTCCGCCATGTAGCAGTGCTTGCGGTGCTGCTGTTTATTGCTTATTATTTTGTCGGCCGCAGCGGTCACACCGGTGGTGTGCCTGTACCGGCAATTGAATTGAAGATGCGTGCTTTCTTAGAGCAGCTGATGTATGCACGTCCGCGCGAAAAAGAATTTATGATCGGTCATCCGGCATTTTTCGTGGCAGTGCTTGCTGTTTACCGTTGTGCACCACGTTGGTGGCAGTTTGTACTTACCTGTGCTGCCGTTATCGGACAGGGCAGTCTGGTGCAGACCTTCTGTCATATGCGTACACCGGTTGTTATGAGCTTTGTACGTGCTCTCGACGGCTATGCTGTTGGTGTTGTATTCGGCGTAATCGCTGTACTGGTGCTCGGCCTGCTGTTGCCTTTAGTTGTTAAGTTTAGAAGGAGATACCTTGAAGAATGAGTAAGATCGTGATTTCCGGATACTATGGATTTGCTAATGCCGGAGATGAAGCTATGCTGACCGCGATCATTAAGGCTTTGCGCAGTACGGAAAAGACCGTGGAACTGACGGTTATCTCAGGAAATCCGCCCGCTACTGCCGCAG
>ERZ859937.544-NODE-544-length-15462-cov-1.658337_pt1 | contig 15462 bp, 8 predicted proteins | sample MGYA00509985_ERZ859937 | MGnify/ENA primary metagenome ERZ859937 (study PRJEB30046, sample SAMN00715169) | human gut metagenome | study: EMG produced TPA metagenomics assembly of the A metagenome-wide association study of gut microbiota in type 2... | reverse complement strand
AGGAGCCAGAGAAGATTGCAGAAGCAATCACACAGCAGTTGATGGCTCGCGGTATTAATAATAAGAACGCAATCTTCGTTCTTTCATCTACAAAGATTGTAAACAGAGAGGTTATGATACCGTTTGTTCCAGAGAAAAAGATCAGAGGAATTATCAATTCAAACTCATCCGAGTATTTCCCTGTAAATATAGAAGATTATGTTGTTTCTCATTCTGTGCTTGAGACAGTAACAGATGAAGAAAACAACAAACAGCTTCGTGTCCTTGCAGTTGCAGCACCAGAGCACATGGTAAAGTCTTATTATGACTTAGGACAGATGGCTGGATTGAATGTCGTTGCGCTGGATTATATCGGAAATGCAATGCTTCAGCTCATCAAGACACAGACAAATCAGAACACAACAACCATGGTTATCCAGTTAGGTAGTGAGAGTACAGTATTGAATATCGTACAGGGGGATAACCTGTTGTTGCAGAGAACTGTTCCATATGGTACAAACTCTGTTGTCAATGTTGTTATGGATGATAAGGGCGTTGATGCAACAACAGCAATGACACTTCTCCAGAATGATCGTTTGATTACCGTTGATTTTGATGATAACGAAGTGACAGGTGCGTTCCGTTATCTGATCAATAACATCGGACGTGTTATGGATTTCTATGCATCAAAGAATCCGGACAAGCCAATCGAGGATGTATTCCTGACTGGCGACGGTGCTTTGATTCGTGGTATTGACGGACTCTTCAAGGTACAGTTGAATGTCAGCACACGTATCATGGATACGCTGTATAACATCAAATTTGATCCAAGTATCGACTTGAAGGTATACAATCCTGTATATCTTGTTACTCCGATTGGAGCAGCATTTGCACCTATGGGATTTGAAATTTCGGATGCGGTTCAGGCTGTTGCAAAGAAGGAAGGAAGTTTAACACCGTTTATCGCGTTGGTTGCGGTTGCGGCAATTGGTGCGGCTGGCATGGCATTCTACTCTATTAATAAGAAGAATACTGTGACAGAAAAACGGGATCAGTTAGAGGCGGATATTGCAAGAGTTAGTGATATTGAGCAAATTATCGATGAGTATGATGCTGCACAGGCAAAGTACACAGATATGGAGTCTATGTACTATACAACATACCAGTTGAACGAGAATGCAAGAGAGTTTATCTCTGAACTGGAGGCAAAGATTCCGACAGCAGTAGTTGTAACAGGATTTACATCGGATAACAATGGCGTATCTATGCCTTGTACGTCGACAAGCTACGATGCAATTGCGGATTTTATCATGCAGTTGAAGACGATTGACTGTGTGGATAATGCATATGTGGCAAGCATTACAAAGCAGGATAGCGATGGAGAAGTTACATATGAATTCTCAGTTACAGTAAATTATGTTCCGATGATGCAGGATCCTGCCGCCGCAACAGATGGCGCGGATGATGCACAGACAACCGAAGCAGAGACCGATACAGAAGCAGAGTAAGGGAGGAATGGTGAGTATGAGCAAAAGTAATATTAAGATTATTTTATTTATAGTAGCGGTGGCAATTCTTGGCCTTACATATATGTATGTATTTAAGGATAATATGGATAGTGCAGATTCTATCCAGTCTGAGGTTGATACATTACAGACAAGATATGACGAACTGATGGCAAAGCAGCAGGATCGTGAGATGTATGAGGAGAAGACAAAGGAATTTAATGAGAAATTCGATGAGAGACTGGCGTATTTCCCAGCAACATTGGATCAGGAAATCTCAGTTATGTTCATCAAGGGCGTAGAGAAAGATCAGGGAAATTTACAGTTCGGCGTTGAATCTGTAGGTCTTGGTGAGCCAGAGTCTTATTACAGCTTAAGCGCTGCTGCTACAGCTAATACCGGAGATTCAGCAGAAGATACAGATACCGAAGCAGTTGCATCAGGAGATTACCAGTGTCTGACAGCTGCATTCCCAATTCAGTATACTGGCTCTTATGAGGGAATTAAGGATTTCATTGATTATATTATGGGATATAAGTACCGTATGAATATTTCATCCATTGATATTACATACAATTCACAGGATGAGACATATTCAGGATCTGTTAATTTGAATGCATATTGTGTATCTGGCGAAGGAAGAGAAGCAGATACAGTGGATGTGGATGTTCCAGAAGGTGTATCTAACATCTTCCAGGGTGGCGCAGGTGCACCGAGTGTTACTACATCCTCTCATGACAGTGGTCAGGGACAGGACATCAAGGATGATCATGATATCTTGATCGGATTGAACAATGCTAATGGCGATAGCTCAGATGGTATTATTGTAAGTGCAGGCAGCAACAAGGTAAGCTCTACTGCAAATTCTATTGAGACAGTTGCTCTGTCAATTACAGATGAAGATGGAAAGAACATGGTAGAAGTAAAGCTTGGTGATGAGTCTTATTCTTTCGAGTTAACAGATACAGAACTTACAATCTATGTTGAGTCATCAAAGAGAGTAGATAATGATGACAAGAATGGTATTAAGTTGAATGTAACAAATGATACAAGCGTTCCTGTATATGTGAAGGTTGCAGACGACGATAATGACGCTCCTAGATTTGCCTTAGGCAGCAAGACAGGTACTGTTAAGGTATACTAAGAGAGGGTGAGGTTTATGGCAAAAACAAATAATAAAGGTTTCACATTAATTGAAATCGTCATAGCTGTTGCCATATTGTCAATCCTGTTAACCCCAATTTTGAAACAGTTTGCCAATACGCTGGAGACGAGCCGTAAGGCGAAAGCACTCCAGCAGGCAAATGAGACAGCCGTGTATGAAATGGAAGAGTTCCAGACAGTAACGAAAGAAGAACTGGATGATAAATATGGAGATCCGACGGTTCATACAGATATGGTGGTAAGACTTTTGGATACAGACGGAACGGAAATCACTTCAACACTTAAGTATTCAGCATATGAATATAAGTTGGATGATCGTAAAATTGGAGCAAAACAGGATGTATATTCCAATGTTGTAGTTCTTGATGACTTGTCGAATAAAATACGTGCATATGGTGGAGAGAGTGCAACAAAGCATTACAAGGTGGCATACAATCTGACGGATGCTGATCTGGGAAAGTTTGGAACAGGATTTACACTTACAAACGAGGGCTCTATTGTAGAGTATAATGATGCAGGATTTGTTACAGCAATTGTTTGTACAGATAAAAATGCAAACGGAACACCGGTAAGTTATGTAGAGAACCCGAATGAAGTCAATCTTGGTAACATGCATAATCTCGACAAAAATGCAGTTGCACTAGTTATGGGTGGTACATCAAGTTTTGACTCGGAAGCGTTTTCGGCATTGTTTTCAAAGGCAATGGATCATCTGCGAGAGCTTGACTATGAATCTTGGCAACAGGCATTGCTGAATGTTGATAATGAGTCCATTCTTTCACAGGACAGTATGAATAATTCAAAGAGACTGATTAAGATCTATGCAGATAAGGCAGTTGACAGTACAACCGGTAAGGATTGTTATATCGTAAAGGTAGATGTTTATTATGATTATAATTACAGCCTGGTTGTAAAGGGTGAGAAAAAAAGTGATTTCCACGATATGGTAAGCTTTACTGTATTTAGTCAGAAATTCTTTACCAAAGAACCACCAGAAATTTATTTTGAGTATCAGCCATATTGTATTTCGGGAGCAAATTCTAAGAATGCAATTTATCAGACAAATGATTATATTTTGTTTGACAATTATGTAGATGAATGTAAGGTTTATTTGTATAAGCCGTATAAAGACCAGCAGAATTATGATGCTAATATTGATAACTACTATAAGATGGTAGATACTGATGGCGATGGTACACCAGATTCTAAGGAAGAGTATTATACATATTATACAGATAAGGCAAAGACACAGAAAGTAAAGATTCATCTTGCAAGCAAGAACTCAAATACAGCACTTTCTCTGGATAGTGATGGTAATGTATTAGATACAGATGCGATGGATCGTGTTTATGTATTTACGAATCTGGATGTAAATGGATATGAAGAAGGAAGTGCAGATGCACAGTTTGTATCAGACGCATTCGGCGGAACCTTTGATTATGTAAAGGGCGAGAAGGAATCAAGAAGTTCAGTAGAAGATGCTATGGCTGCAAAGTATTTGAAGTATGAATTAGGACAGAAATATACAACGAATATAAAGCAGAGCGATGGAAGTGTAACAAATGGCAGTATGAAAGTTCTGTATACATTGAGTGAAGATACAAGAGAGGCAGAGCGTTTGTATACAGTAACAGTTAAATTAACACCGGACAAGGAGAATTTGAATACAGTTCGGTTATCTGGAGCAAAGGGGGCTAATTAGTTGAAGAAAATCAAACAAATTTTAAAAAAGCTAAAAAGTAACGCAGGCTCCAGTATTGTAATGGTTGTTGTATCGGTAGCGTTTATCGGTATAATAGTAGGAGCATTGCTTGCAGCAGCGGTACAGTCATATCGCTTGAAGCTGGAAGAACTGAATTCAAGAGATAACTTTTATTATGTGGAGCAGGCACTGAATGAGATTTATGCAGGCGTTGGTTCACAGACAGTAGAGGACTTGAAAACAGCATATGTGTATACAGTAGAAAATATGGTAGAGTATGATCTTGTGAAAGGTCGTTATGTAACAAAATCACAGGATGAAGCACAGAAGATGTTCTCAAAAGAGTTCTATCATCAGTTGCAGAACAATCCATTTTTCAAGGTAAGCTTAGATGAATTATCAAGCAAGCTGGCATCCTACATTTCAAACGATTCAGTTGTTTTGGATGCAAGCCGGATTCAGGTAGTAGATTATCTGGATGATGACAATAATAAAGTTGGTAAGATTATAAAGAATCTGAAGTTGAGTCGTACACAGGAATACAATCGTTCTTCTGCGAATGGCGTATATACTCAGAGTATTACAACAGATATTGTTGTTGGTGATCCAGATTTTTCTGTATTATTTGATTCTATGGAAAATGATGATCCAAACATTTTCAAGTATGCAATGGTTGCAGATATGGGAATTGAGGTAAATCAGCCAACAGTTCCTCTTACGATTGCAGGTAATGTATATGCAGCATCAGATTATTACAATAAACAGTACAATGAGAGTACATGGAGTGATGATGTTGATGACTCAAAGAAAACACTTTCTTCTGGAACATACAATGTTGAACAGAAGGATGGAGAAGTTGTAGATATTGCAAAACTTTATACACATGGAAGTGTTACTTCTAAGAGTGCAAAGGGTGAAAAGACATCCGTTGATTATACATATTATAATAAGAATGCAACCCAGACAGGTAAGAATGAGGTTGCTGGACGAAATGATTATTATGATGGTGTAACAATGAAGAGTCGATACTCAGGATTCTATGTAAATGGATCTCAGGTATCTATTATGGCAGATACAGTTATTGTACCTGGTACAATGGCAGTTATGGATAATGGTTCTCTTTCGATTTATGGAAAGAACGGAAGCCAGACTGCAAAGTCAGAGGTATGGACTGATAACATTGTTCTTGATGGATATAGCAAAGTAACCAAGGATACTACTACAAAGAAGGTAACCTATAAGGGAGCAGATGCTATTATGAAAGCGGATTTATACGTGAAAGATGATACGGAACTGAATGCATCCGGATCTACATTCCAGCTTTCAGGTGACTATTTTGGATATGGTGACAGTACAGAAAAAGATGATCGTAAATTCACACCGGTTGTTGATGCGAAAAACTTCCAGATAGAAGTAACATCTAATGGAAAGACAAAAACAGAGAATCGTGGACATTATAACAGTAGTGCGATTATTGTAAATGGTGAACAGTCGACTTTAAATCTGGCACAGACAAAGACATTGTTCCTTGCGGGACGTACCTATATTGAGTTGTCAAAAGATGTCAACACAGTGGAAGATACAGTTCGTGATGGCGATGAAGTGGTTAACACAGTAAAGGATACATATGCATATCATCCGACTGATTATAATCCGGAGATGCCAAAAGAACTTCGTACAGAGGATAACAAGACAACGACGATTCGGGATTATAAGATGGGTGAGAGTATTTCTGTAAAGAGTAACCAGCAGGCATATATCCCGGTAACTAGCAATGGTATACCGACACTTGCAAAGAATAAGAATGGCGAGTCTTTGGGATATTATCTGGCAGAGCTTCCACCTGCATTAAAGGGAAGCGTTTTGTTTGAAAAGTATTTCCCAGAAGCTCAGTTTGATGGCAATGTTCCATGTGTTCTTCAGGAAGTATCTGGTAAGAAATATTATTATTATGATTTCCAGACGGCATACGATCAGACGTCGTTGTTGTATCGTGCAAGAGTGATGGCAGGGGATATGACAAGTGCACAGTATGATGCATGGTTAAATGAATTCCCATCTGCACAGTATTTTGCAGCAGGGTTTATTGAGGATTATTCAGCAGAACTGGAAAAGCACAGAACATATGTAAATGCAGAAGATAAGAGAGGCCTTGTAGATAGTGTAATTGCAGAATATCTTGTAGATATTGGCGATTATGAGGATTTCGACGCAGGAAATATTGTTCTTCCAGATTCAGATTTGGATAGTACAGTTAGTATCTATTCAAGTGGTGCTATTACAACAAAGCAGGATACAACGTTCAGTATTGTAAGAGGTGATAATACCGATGCGTTGACAAGCTTGTTGACATCGGATAGCCTGAAAGACATGGATGCAGGCAATCAGTGGGTAGGATCTGTTGATGCAAATGGAAAAGAAACAAAGTACACAGACGCATATCAGTTATCCAATGATTTGGAAATGGAATATGATTATGTAAAGTGGAATCTTGGACATTATAGCAAGGATCCAGCTTTGGATTCCGCAACATTATCTAACAATGAGGTAGAGAAGAATTACATTAAGGCACTTGTAAATGATGAGGATTTTGGTGATGCAAGTATTACACCGTTGAATAAATTCCTTGATATGTCATTGATTACAAAAGACACTAATATTACACCAAATATTTCAGGTAGTGATGCAGGAAAGAGTGTATTAGATCTTGCTTCTGGATATTCTGTATGGGTTAGCAATGATGACATAGTTGTTAAGGCTAAGAAGGAAGATAAGGGAGAAGTTCGAGGTGTTGTAATCACAAAGGGTGATGTGTATTTTGATTCAACTTCAGAAAATGGAGTTACCGATTTTGAGGGCGTTATTATTGCCGGTGGAAAGGTTTATGTGAATGGAAATGTAAAGACAATCGCTGCATCAGCAGAGATTTGTCGAGCAGTTCTTCGAGAGTGCCTTCTGACAGGTGATGATAATTCAAAACTCCTGTTAAATTTGTTCCGGGGATATGAGCCGGCAGAAGATGATGCAACTTCATCCGATGCGTCCACAGAGGCAAAGTCAATTGATAAGATTGATTATACTGACGTTGTCAGCTTTGCAAACTGGATGAAGAATGTAGAATAGAGAGGTGGCCTATGGAGAAGAGACGATTTATGAAAGAGAACAAGGGCTACTCACTAATCGAGTTGATAATTGTGCTTGCAATTATAGTAGTTATGACGGGTGTTTCTATGGTTACGATTACGATCATTCATAATGCAAGGGCAAGAGAAGCATCTACAAAGTTTGAAAATGCCTTATCGGAATTGCAACAGAACGCAAAGGGTAAGATGTGTGTGGTATCGGATACAAATGAACCTGATTATCGTTTTGCGTTAGCAATATATAAGGACAATTCAAAATATTATATGAAGCGAGGCTATTATTTAGGTAACAACTTGGATATGAGCAAGTCAACAAGCTATCTGTTTGTCGATTCAGAAAATGGAAATGGCGGAAAAGGAGAAAGCTTTTCAGCTTATATAAAAGTCAAATATGTAGACGAATCTGGTGTAGAACGGGATATAACGGAAATGGATGATAAGCCAGTTTACATTATCTATGATCGTCAGGGTATGTGCATTTATGGAAACGGTAAATTTAATTTTTATCGAGACAAAAAAGATAGTTTGCTCAATACAGTGGTTTTAAATAAAAATGGAAGCCACACATCGAATTAAGGGGGAGGCGTGAAAATGAGAAGAAAACAACAAAATAGCGGATTCTCCCTGATAGAGCTGATTATTGCATTGGCAGTGTTAGCGTTCTTGATGTTAGCGGTATCTTCTTTTATGGGATCAAGTGTAATGCAGTCAAAAAAAGAACGAGCGGATGTTAAAATGCAAACGCAGTCACAAGAAGTTTACAATCTGATTACAGATTCCATTATGCAGGCAAATGATATATTGATCGTTGGTTATACAGCGTCGGATGATGACGATATTGATTTCGCTAAGCCAGGAGAAACTACAACCGCGACACTCACGAAAAAATATTATGTGAGAGATAAGAAAACAGCAGAAGCATTGATGAAAGATCCGGCAACATATGGAATTTTTGGATCAGTTTCAGCATCGGATATAGTATATTTTACAGATCTTTCTGCCACAACGAATATATATATATCGTATATGCGTGTTACATCTTCTGTACCGTTGGATATGAATCAGGTACCTGGAGCAAACCCAAGTGTTATAACAGATCAAACTATTGTGAACTCCATAACAGGTGAGGGAACAGTTGTTAGTTGTACAGAACAAAATCAAAGAGAGTATATAGCATTAACGATACATTGATTTCTTCCTATTATTTTGAAGACAATATCATGTATTATGGACGCAAATATACATATATGACACGTATGGATGATGTAATTGATATGCTGGATACAGATTCAAAAAACGCCATGTGTATAATAAGTATTTCTCATATAATGTAGGAACACTTGGGGCAACAAGCACGGGGGTATCTGGATGTGTAGCAACAATCAATGCAAAAGATGGAACGATAGGAATTGATTTGTATTATAATCAGTCGAGTATGAAATATACAACACTCGGTCGAATCAATACAAGAAATTCATATGTATTAAAACCAAGAAAGTAAAGGAGGAAAAAGGAACATGAAACGTAAAATGAAGATCACGATATCAGCATTAGCAGTTATGTTCGTTGCAGCGATTGCCGTTGCGATTGCTTCGTTCTCCTTTGCTGGTAATGGTGACAAAGACGATGTGTTACAGGACGGCATGTATGTAGCAGATGCGTCAGGTGCTGTAAGTGAGAAAACGATTATTGATTATTAATCGAGAATTCTAATTCTGCGGATCCCGATGTAGATAAGATTTATCATATCGCGGAGATTACATCTTCATCAACACCATCTACATTGGAATCATTTGTTAGTTCAAATGGATTTAAGGATTATGTAATTGATGGAAATAAGACAATTGAACAGCTTATGGCAGAAAACTGTGTGGAATATAAGTCCTTTAATGGTGCGTTAGCAGCAGACAAAAATTCTGAAGCATATACGCAGGCTTTGGAATATATTTCAAAAGCAGATTTGATTTATGTAAGTAATGACAGCACAAATAAGTTCTCTCAGAACAATGATATTTGTGAAGATCTTTACTCTGCATTGCACGAGTATGCAGTTGGTAGTTTCAAACCGTTGATTATTGATAGTCCAGCATCATCTACAATTGATAATGATGATAGTAAGACTATGAAAGATCTTGCATCGAAAGTATTTGGACCAAATGAAAAGTATTACTATACATTCAAATGGAAAGATGGCATGAGTGCAGAACAGTATCTGGGACATGCAGCAGGCTCTCTTTACTTAGGTATCAATGGTAAGACACAGCAGGACAATGGAGTATGGACGACGGTATATGCGTCACAGCCTGTGATTGATGAAACAGGCAAGGTAACAGATCCAAATCCGGCAAATCTGGCTAAAATATTAACAATAAGTGAAGATGGAAGTACAGCACGGACAGATTTGCTGATGCAGAAGAGTGATGGTAAGAATCCAGAAGTTACAGATGCATTGTACACTGTTAAAACGGATGCAAATGGTACTCCGGTTTCAGAACAGTATAATGTAGCTGCAAATGGAAAGATATATGCATTGTCAACAGATTCGATCATGTATCTGAATGGTTATAATAACCGTGTGCAGACACGACCAAATTACATTGAAAATGATGTAGTGACAATGGCTGAGGCTGCAAATGTTGACTTTGATGCATACGACATGATCGTGATTGAAGATAACTGTAATGGTTTGACAATTACAAAGGATATGTACAGAAAGTTTGCATCTGCTATGTATGGTAAACTTCATATCGTATATAGTGAAGCGATGGGGACAGGTTCTGCATCTTCAGGTGGAAATCTGAGTGATAAGGATAAGCGAGAGACAAACTATATGAAGCTTGTTCTTATGGTAGCAACCACAGATTATATTGCAAAGTATGATAATATTCTGGTAACAACCAGAAGTGATTTCAGTATGATTACAACGACGACAAGTGCAAAGACAGCAAAGGTAATCGCTGATTTGATCAATGCATCCAGATATCGTGGAATTGGTGGAAATAGTTCATCATCTTCTATGTTCACGGTATTAGAGTTGCAACCATGTTATCCTATTGACTTGCAGCTTGCACAGTCAGAAAAGGGAGACGGAAGAATCTATAGTGGCAATTACTATACTGATCCGTCAAGTATGGTAGATGGTAAGACAAAAGAGCAGATTCCAGAAGATACAGAGTATTATGCATGGGAACTTTCTAAGGCAAAGCTTTCTGATGCACTTGGAATTCCATATGACAAAATTAATCTGGTTCAGATGTCTACAGAGGAATTTGCAGGTGACAAGACAGAAATTCTTGGAACTTATGATATGATTTATCTTGGTGGAAATACTTCCGCGTTGAAAGATAATGCAGAAAACTTTAAGGCATTACAGAGCCAGTATTTGAAGCATAACTGGAATAATCAGTATGATTTGACGACAGAGCTTACCAAGATGCCATTTTACACAACGTATACTCATAATGGAGACTTGGTATATGTAACGTCAGCACGAAATCAGAATTTGAGTGGTGATAAGTTAACTGCTCAGGTAAGTAAGAACGGTAACCTTCAGAGTACATTTACTTATATGAATGGTAATGATATTACATATAATCGCTACTTAGCTTTGAAAGATTATATTGAGAAGGGAATGCCGGTTGTTGTAAGTGAGCAGTTGACACAGGCATATAAGATGGTAACGGATTATGGATATTTACAGAATTCTATTGATCCAGATTCTAATATGCGAAAGGTGTTAGATGCTTGTACTACACAGGCAAAAAAGACAGAGTCGAATCCGACGGTTGTATTTGGATTTGAACAGAGTAAGGTTGTTGATGTATTTGCAGACGGTTCGCTTGGAGATTCTATGACTGGTTATGTATCAGTATTTGCATCCCAGAAAGGATCAGAAAGTGATAGTGATGAGACAACACCAAAAGCAACTGTAACAGGAAGCAAGGAGCTTCTGGCACAGGTATATAACAGTGCAAAGAAGAAACCGAAGCTTATTGTGAAGAGTATGCCTGCAACATACAATCGATACGATAAGTCGACAATTTTGACAAATCGAACATTGACATTCAAATATGATGTAATTAATAGCTCGAATTTCACGGCTACATTGTATGTGGATGATGATGGAAACAGTAAGTTTGATCGTAGTGAAAGTGGAAAAGAATTATTGACAACGAGTACTTCCAATACATTGTCGTATGAATGCCCATCGTCATTCTTTGGACCAGTATATTGGATGTTGGAGGTTGTTGATAATGACACTGGAGTAGCTGTTAATCAAACAGGATTCTCATATATCAAGAATAGTGAGGATAAGAAACAGGAAGTATCAGTTCTTCAGATTATGCCAGATGATGGTGGCGGATCAATGGGAAATGATTCTCTGTACTTCTGTACAGTGTGCCAGCGTTCTACACAGATTTTGAATTATAACCCAAGCTATAATGAAGATGCTTCACGTCATCGTCATGTAGTAGAATACGAAGGTGGTTATAAGGATTCTGTAGGAACAGGTGGTTATCTTACAAAGCGAGATGGAAAGAAAATCTATATTGGCAAGCATCAGCATATTTTTGGTGTGAATGCTTATGATAGTAATCTGAGATTGGAAGGCTATCTTGGAGTGGATGATTTCTACAAAAATCTTGCGGATGAAGCAACGGATTGGTTTAGCTTCGATATTGATATTATTCGAAGCAGTGATTTCCAGAAGTTGTCACAACAGGTTCGTGATGCGTATACTTATGTAGTAGCAGAGGATGGAACGATTACAGGTACGGCTGTATCAGATCAGACAAAGCGAAATGAAGTAGAGCAGGGACCTAGTACATCAACATCAAAGTATGAGGATTATGCAGATATTGAGACTCCAATCTTGAAGGTGCAGCGTGCGAAACATAGTGCTGACGAGATTGCAGATGATGAGAGAATTGTCCTAGATAAGTTGAAAGCGGATAATCCAACACTGACAGATGCACAGATTGCAGATAGTATGCAAGACTCACAGAAGATGAGATTCTGAGCATTTTACGTACAAAGTTAATTGGAGAATTGGACATGGATTCTATCAATGTATTGTACGTTGCTAAGAAGAAATGTGATTTTGAACAGGATGCAAATGGATATAAGCTGTTGATTGATGAAGAGCAGGAGAATGTTGATGAGAAAAAGGAAGCACTTGATGAGGCTTTTGAAGAATTAATTACAAACTTCAGTTCAGACATGAAAAAAGCAGCGGATCAGGATACAGGTAAAGGTCCATTGGCAGGTCAGATTACAAGAAAAGAATTAGAAGATATCTTAAAGACAGGGTATTATTTTGACTTGTATGCATTAGCAAACAGAAGACCAATGTATGATAATATTTCATCCTCTTACTTGTCTGATGGCAAGAATATTGATGATTTGATTTCTGATTATTATCATGCGACAGATGTATTGCTTGGATATAAGAATGCATACAAGACATTTACAAGATTTTCTGGTGGTACAGATTGGATTTCAGAATGTTATAGTTCTGTTTTACTTGGTCCATCTGAGAGTTTCAACGGAAAAGATATTACATCTGAGATTGCTTTGGATGATTTGGAGACATATGTAAGCGGAGGACATCAGGTTGTACTGTTCCATGATACATTGACACCATATGCAGATAAAGGTGCAGTGAAGTTGACAGATAGACTTCGTTCTTACTTTGGTATGGATCGTTATCATATGCAGACAACAGCGGAAGCACAGGATACCGATGCTAAGACAAGTAGCTCAAACCCAAAGATTACAGATGCAGATTCTTCGTATGTTAAATACACAAGTGAGGATTCAGATAAATACTTTATGACGAATTTGTCATATAAGGCAAGGGATGATGAATCACGCTATGGAAGCTGGAATTCAGATGTTAGAATTGGTACATCAGCTTACTTGACAGATGTTGCATATACAGATAGCTTTAATCTTGGTGATGATAGTGATAAGGCGTTTTATGCAATGCCATACAAATATGCGCAGTTAAAGTATTCAGATCAGACAGTTCATATTCAAGACGCTAAGTTTGATATTGATACATTCCATGGCAGATACGGTACAAATAAGGCAAGCCAGAATAATCAGGGATTAGTTACAACATTCCCATTTACGATTGCTTCTGAGTTGAATATTGGACCAACACATGGACAGTCTTATGCAGTGGATCTGGAAGATGATGACATGACAGTATGGTATTCATTGGCTGGTGGAGACAGTGGTCCGACAGTATCATCTATGTTTGCTGCATCACCAAGAGATGCAATGGATAATTACTTCTTGTATTCATATAAGAATGTATTCTATTGTGGTGCTGGACATGGTGACATCCTTGGTATTCATAAGAATAATAATGATGAGCGATACTTGTTCATCAATATTATGTGTAATTCTGTTCGTTTAAGTGTTGCACAGCCGAAGATTAACGTATTTGATTACGATGATACAGAATCGAAGGAGAATAATGATATCATAAAGAAGGATGGCAATAATGGATATGTGATGAAGATTCAGGAAGATGATTCATATCCAGAATTCAACTTCAAGGTATCAACAGACACAGAGACAACTCTCAGCAATGTAAAGATCTTCTATGATCTTGACTATAAGGATGGAAATACAGACAATGCGTATGTAAAGAATGACAAACATATTCTTATTGCTGACTGGGATTCGTCACAGGTTGTTAAGGGACAGAATAAGCATGTATTCAGATATGATGCAAATCTTGAAAAGTTGGTAGATGCCGATGGAAAACAAATCGCAGAAACCTATGTAGATGCCGATGGAAAAACAGTTAAGGTTGCAGCGACAACTTTGAAGTTGTTACCGGAATACTTTGCACCGTATAATAATGAATATACATATATTGTTATTCAGGCAACGGATTCAAAGGGACAGGTAGTATATCAGAGAATTAAGATAAAAGCAGTTCCACATCTCTTCGACTTAACGTAAGTAAGTTAGATATGTAAAAATAAAATCCATGAGTGACTTCGATAATATCGGAGTTGCTCATGGATTTTTGTATGTAATAAATATGTTATATAAAATTCATTAGATAAATAAAAAATAGAAGAGACCATATAGATTCCCCAATCTATATGGTCTCCCTATGTAAAACATAGTTTGAGTTGTTGTGTCCGAACATCAACAACTCGCTCTCCCCAAGATGTCCAAGGACGGATCCTCGAACAAGATTATCGTAACATATAATTGATAAAAATCAAGGGGGCTGGCACAATTGGCGCTCTACAGAGCATACTTTTTTGTTTGTTGCATTTTTGCGTTGTATTTCCAAATCTATGATTGTATACTACTTACAGTAGGAGGCTTGATAGACATGAAGGAACAACTGGTACAAGTTATTGATAAAAAGGATTTACAGGTACTGATCCTGACGGATGGATATAACATCCATCATCTGTCTGGGTATCGGGGACATACAGGAATGCTTGTGGCGTTTCAGGGAGAACAGTATATTTTGACAGACAGCCGGTATACAGAGCAGGTAGAACTGGAAGCACCGGAATTTACCTGTGTGGATATTGGACGGGAAGGATATTCCAAGACAATCGCAGGGATGCTGCAGAAGGCATTTGCAAAAGAGGGCAGATCCACACTTCGAATCGGATTTGAGAATAAAGAGATTTCGTATATGCAGTATCAGGCTTTTGTAGATACATTTGCAAAAGAATTGACGGGAATGCAGGTGGAGCTTGTCCACTGGAAGATGCAGTTAATGTGTATCGGGAAGTAAAGACAGAGGACGAGATTGCGAAGCTGGCACGTGCAGAGCAGATTGGTGATGAGGCGTTTACAGAGATTGTAAAGTTTATCCACGAGAACTGGAAGGATGGATTGACGGAACAGCGGGTTGCCTTGCAGTTAGAATATGAGATGCGGTTGCGTGGTGCCGAGGGAACGAGTTTTGATACGATTGCGGCAA
>ERZ859937.543-NODE-543-length-15492-cov-6.670338_pt1 | contig 15492 bp, 8 predicted proteins | sample MGYA00509985_ERZ859937 | MGnify/ENA primary metagenome ERZ859937 (study PRJEB30046, sample SAMN00715169) | human gut metagenome | study: EMG produced TPA metagenomics assembly of the A metagenome-wide association study of gut microbiota in type 2... | reverse complement strand
TTTGTGGAGCAATCATTGTACAGTATCTTGTATCTGCTTGCTTGGCAGACCAGAAGAAACCTTCGGCATCATAGAGCGTATCTACGATGTCTGTGTATCGCTCCATCACAAGTTTTACAACTTGCAGAAGCATCCCTTTCCAAGTAGTTTCATTGTACTCATTGCCAAACAAACGGAAACCTTTAAGATTCCTATTTGTTGGAGAGAATGTTTCTTCGTCTAAAGAGGCTTCGTCCACTGGTTTTGGCAATGGCTTGAATGTTGTTTGTGGCAATGGATAAAGTCGCAAGAATGTTGCCACTATCTCATTGCATCGGTTCTGTAACTCCGTTTCAGTCCATTTGTTACACAAGGTAACACTTTTCGTCAAACGATACTTTGAGTTCTTATATCCAGGGTAAATTTCTTTTCCTATGGTTTTACCATCACGCTTTATCTCAAAAGCCTTATTACTTAACTCACTGTTGATACCTGTCAAAGTCAAGTTTGCAAATGTATGAAGATACTTGTCTTGTATTTCCTCAAAGTTGTCTCCAAGCATCGCTTTCCAATCACCATTGAGCGTTTGAGGCATGATATGCTCAATAGTGGCATCCTTCTTTTTCATATCGGTTGCCACATCGTTATATTCACCATGCACAGAGTTCTCCAATCGTTCAAAGAGGAAAATCTGGAATGGCTTCAACATGTGATAAGCGTCACGTGTTCTGATTGACTCCACGAATTGCATATCTCTTGGCAATTGATAGTTACCATCACGACGCATGATGTGATAAGTCAATATGTCTGAATATGAGTTGCCAAGTTCAACATTAGCAGAACTATATTCCTCTATGCTTTTCAAAACATCTTTATGCAAAGCGCAGAAAACCTGAGTAAGAGCATTACCAGGCATATTGCACACGATACGTCTTGCCAAATAGTTTTCTACCAAATCAATCACCTTGAATATCTCATCTTCTGAAAGATTGTTGGCAGAGGCATATTTCAAAAATTGTATAAAGAATACATTAGTCACATCTGTTTCTATATTACAGATGTGGCGCATCTTTTCTGAAAGTTTTGCCGTAGATAGCTTTGCCTCTGTCACTTGCTGATAGTAGTGCGCATAATCAAGCATCTTGACTAATTCTTCCTTTCGGTCATGTCCGTCCATATACTTTTTCCATTCGTAGTAGATGTTTGACTGACGGACAGGACGCTGTAACTGTTGCTGAATGGTGAGATAGTCACGCAAGAACTTTGTTGGTTGGTTCTCGGTTGCCTGTTCTATCTTTTGCCAGTAGTTTTTGAAACACATATGCTGCTCCTCTGATGTCAAAGACATCAAGAGATAGTTGCGTATCTTGTCTGCTTCAGTAAGAGCCAAGCCTGTAGAATTCAGACTTTCGAAGATAAGCTGGGCATCATCATCACTATCTAACTCTATTGATATGATTTGCAATCGTTCTATTGCATCAAGCAATTGGTCGAAAGAGAGTGCTTGCGGTTTTCTCGTCAACAAATCATAGAAATGGCGATAGTTGCGAGTAACCTTAGAATCTTCATCAAAAGAATCTTCTTCATTGAATATCTTATCGTAAGCGATACGGTCATTCTCTATGGGAACTAACTTGATTTTACGCTCAGAGTTACAGAACTTAGCTTTTAAGAAGACTTCGTATGCTTCGTCTATTTTTGATTCTTCGCTAATCTCAATAGCACCATCTTTCACTGCTTTTATACCTGCCAACAAAAGAAGTGAAATGGTGGTCAAACGCTGTTGACCATCAATCACCAATCTATTGTAGCTGCTATCCGCAGATGATGTAACAATAGAGCCAAAGAAATGCGAACATCTGTTTGAGCGGCTTAGTTTTACCAAGTCACTAAACAATTGGTCACAGTTGTCAATCAACCAATCGTAATTACGCTGATACACAGGTATTACAAATTGGATTTTATGACCTTCTATAAATTCATGTAATGGTTTTGCGTAACCTTTCATTGTCAGTCTTTTTTTTGTTTATTCAACCAATCCCAACTCTTTCAAATACCCTTCAATCTCCTTGTCAAGGTCGGCTCGTTTGGCTTCCAAATCCTTGATTTCCTTCATGACAGCATGAATGTCGATAGGTTCTTCTTCCTCGAAAGTATCAACATAACGAGGAATGTTGAGATTGTAGTCGTTCTCAGCCACTTCTTGCAGTGTGGCAAGATGACTGTACTTTTCTATCTCCTTGCGCTCACGATAGGTATCAACAATCTTCTTGATGTGTTGTGGACGGAGCTTGTTCTGTGTCTTGACCTTTTCAAACTCCTTGCTGGCATCAATGAACAGAATATTGTCATCCTCCTTACGGCATTTCTTGAACACCAAGATACAGGTCGGGATGCTTGTGCCATAGAAGATGTTGGCAGGCAGACCGATGATGGCATCGATATAGTTTTTCTTCTCGATGAGGAAACGACGTATTACGCCTTCTGCATTGCCACGGAAGAGCACACCATGAGGAGCTACACAAGCCATGGTACCACCCTCATTAAGGTGGTAAATCATGTGGAGAATAAAGGCATAGTCGGCTGTCTTGCGTGGTGCCAAGCGTCCTGCCTTACTGAAACGATCATCGTTGTTGAACTTATCGGCTGCACTCCATTCGGCAGAGAAAGGAGGATTTGCTACCACAGCGTCAAACTGAGTATCGCCAAAAGCATCAGCCTCCAAGGTATCGCCATTCTCTATGCGGAAGTTGCTGAACTTTATGCCATGAAGAAGCATATTCATACGAGCCAAGTTGTAGGTCGTAGGGTTCTTCTCCTGTCCGAAAATCTCGTTTGCATGACCGATGCTTGCAGCACGGAGCAACAGCGAACCACTACCACAAGTCGGGTCATAGACATTACGCAGACGAGCGTGACCGATGGTTACAATCTCTGCCAAGATACGGCTTACTTCCTGAGGAGTGTAGAACTCACCAGCTTTCTTGCCAGCACCAGCGGCAAATTGGCTAATCATATACTCGTAGGCATCACCGAGAATATCTATCTCTTGCGATGCTTCTACACCAAAGTCAATATCATCAAGTGCAAGAAGAACATTGCTGACCAAAGTATTCTTGTCATCGGCAGTCTTGCCCAACTTGGGTGAAGCAAGGTCAATGTCAGAGAATAGACCTCCAAAGTCTTCTTCGCTGTCCTGTCCGAGGGTACTGTCCTCAATACGCTTCAATGAGCGTTCGAGCATAGGCAGAATGTTCTCCTTTCTCTTAATGCTCTCAATGACAGACGAGAATAGGAAGCCGGGCTCTATGAAGTAGCCGATGTTTTCCAGACATTCAGTCTTCACCTCTTCCTGCAACGCCTCTACGTCTTCGTCCTTCTCCATAGCCCACAACTCCTTGAACGTCACCTCGTCGTCGACCAACGCGTCGTTGGCGTGTTTCTCTATCTTCTCCGACAAATACTTGTAGAAGATAAAGCCAAGGGTGAAATACATGAAGTCACTTGCCGACATATTGCCACGCAGTTTGTTAGCGACTTCCCAAAGTTGGTCACGGAGTTTCTGTTGTAATTCTTCGCTCATATCGTTATTTCCTTTTTTCTATTATTAAAATATCTCCCAATGCTACTTTGTAAGACTGGGATTTTGTTATGTTGTCAAATGGATATTCAGACTTGCTGTATTTATGTGCAACATCAATGATGCAGTTCCACGATGAAAAATTAGGTGCTTCTTCACTTGGGTCTAAGCACAGAATTTTTGTTATTGCATCTTCTTCATTGTTCGTTTCATAACCAACTGCAAGCATTGCATGCCCACCATCAGGAAAATCAGTTGATATAATAACAGGCATTTCTTCATCAAGAGTATCGGCTATTATATCTATAATGTCATTGGTATCTTGTCGACACTTTCGTGTTGCAATAATTCCAAAGTCTTGTTCGTTGATTTCTTTTGCAAGTGTTGAAAAGTAATATCCGTTCCTTACCAAGCCTTGTTCTTCAAGGAAATGACTTAAAAATTTACCTTTCTGAGTCCGTCTATCTGGCTTGTTGTAAATATTCAAGTCATCCTCTGTTACTACGCCAAGGCACAGCAATGCCATCGCCAAAGAATAGACAGAGCAAGCTCCATCCATATCTCCTTGGCGTTTATGCAACTTTACATACTTTCCATTGGCATCCTTTGCAAGGACACCTTTAGAACAAAGCCTTATCGTATTTATTACTTTTATCGAACTCATATATTATTCCCAACTGAATGTTCTTATAATAGAACGTAATTTATCGAGTATTCTTGTTAATGCCTTTCGCTTTTTTATCAGTCCCAAATGTTTCTCTTTCAATGCCTCTTGTATGATTTCTGGCTGTTCCTTTTGCAAGTAGTCATACTCCGAGAGGTAATGATTGAGCACGGAAGCATCCAAATCCTCATCTTTCGCAAGCGTATTGACAGCATTGTTACGTTCGGTGACGATGTAGTTGTTCAATCGTTCTTCAAGGTCGCTTGTTCCATCAGCCTTTTGTTTGCGAGCCATAAAGTTGTCACGGTCATCATCCACATTCTTTTGGATAAATCCGTCAATGAGTTTTGCCTTGCTGCGAAGTTCGACATCCTTAATCATTGTGTCGATGATGTGCTTACGCCTCTCTTCGTAGTCCTCGCTATAAGGATTGAGGTCTGCAATCAACTCCAAGATATAGGCAACATTGATAATATCACTATGCAGGAGTTCCAAGCAAAAATCAATATCGCCCATACCAGTTGCGACTTCTTCATGAGGGTCTGGTTCTCCAACCATGGCAGGATTGTCCTCTGGTACTTGGTATGTCGTTGGCTGCTCTTTGTTTTGCACAGCAAACGAATCGTATATATCAAGATACTTGCTGCGGAAGTCCATAAACTGTTGTTCTGTCATTCCGAGGTCGGGAGCATCCTCCTCAAACTCATCATACACCTGTATCTCTGCGTGCTTTTTGATGATGTCACGGAAAGCGAGGATAAACTGCTTCTTGTCGTTCTCACTCTGCAAATAGTCCACATAGTGCGGTTCGGGATAATGCTCCAAGAAGTATTTTGTCAGTTCTTGATAGTGGGTTTTGACATCATCAAATGGTGGACGTACGATATCTTCAAGATTATTGCTGTTGCTGAACAGTTTGATTGACTCGTCCACCTTGCTTTTCAAATCACGGAAGCAAACAACCTTTCCGAAACGCTTCTTCTCGTTCAACACACGGTTGGTACGGCTGAAGGCTTGCAACAAGCCATGGTACTCCATGTTTTTGTCAACATAGAGCGTGTTGAGCTTCTTGCTGTCGAAGCCAGTAAGGAACATACCGACAACCAAGCAGAGGTCAAGAGGCTTCATGTCTGCCTTCTTTTTCTTCATGCGAAGGTTGATGTCATCGTAATATGCACGGAAGTTTTCTGTAGTGAAACTTGTTCCATACATATTGTTATAGTCATCCATGATGGCTTGCAGTTCATCAGCCTCGCCTGTACTTTCGCTTGCAAAACCGCCTGTGTTCATACCGGTCTGCTCATCGTCTTGACTGCAGTTGGCAGCGTATGTGAAGACGGCTCCAATCCTAATCTTTGGATTGAGGCTCTTGAATATCTTGTAGTAACGGATTAGCATCGGCACTGACTGCACGGCAAACAATGCGTCGAACTCACCGTCGAATGTTGACTTATTGAAATTATTAAGGATAAATTTTGCAATCTCCGTCATGCGGTCTTGGTCGGCATTATCCACATCCTCATTGCCGTGGTAATACTCCACAAGAAAACCAAGCACATTTTCATCGGCAATGGCATCCTTAATGAGATACTTGTGAAGACAGTTGCCGAAGATTTCCTTTGTGGTATGTCCGTCCACAGCATTCTCTACAAAGATAGGTGTGCCAGTAAAACCGAATATCTGCGTGTTGTCGAAGAACTTTACGATGTTCTTGTGACATTCTCCGAAATGGCTTCGATGACACTCATCGAAGATCATCACGATACGAGAATGGCGTATTTCTTCTATACGACTGCTATACCACTGCTTGCTGACAGCTGCATTAAGTTTCTGAATGGTGGTAATGATAATCTTTGAATTACTGTGCAGACGCTTCACCAATTCGTCTGTGTTGTCGGTACTGTCAACGGCACCAGGCTCAAAAGCCTCGTATTCGGCTTGGGTCTGCGTGTCGAGGTCGTGACGGTCAACCACGAACATCACCTTATCCACATCGTCCAACTCGGATACGAGTTGGGCTGCCTTGAATGATGTCAAGGTCTTTCCTGCACCAGTTGTGTGCCAGATATAACCATTATCGTTGGAGTTTTCCACACGGTCGAGAATCTTCTCCACTGCATAGAACTGATAAGGGCGAAGCACCATCAGGCATTTGTCGCCCTCATGCAAGACGATATACTTACCTATAATCTTGCCCAACGTACACTTGTCGAAGAACACTGTGGCAAATTTCTCCAAGTCGTTGAAAGGCACATTGGCTGCATCCGTCCAGTTGAATGTGAACTTATATCCGCTATTCGGATTATTTGCAAAATAGCGAGTGTTTACACCATTGGATATGACAAACAACTGGATGTAGTCAAACAGTCCATGGAAAGAAGTTTTGTGGTAGCGTTGTATCTGATTATATGCCTGTTTCAACTCTACGCCTCTACGCTTCAGTTCTATCTGAACCAATGGCAGACCGTTGATAAGTATCGTCACATCGTAACGACACTTCTTTCTGCCCTCAACCGTAATCTGATTGGAAACTTGAAACTCGTTCTGACACCAGTGAGTGCGGTTCAGGAACTCCACCCACAGGCGTTCACCGCTTTCCAGCTCAAGCGGAAAGAGGTCTCGCAGTTTCTTTGCCTTTTCAAAGCGAGTGCCACCTTCAAGATAGATAAGTATCTTTTCAAACTCAGACTCTGTAAATTCGGTACGACCCAATTCTTCCAATTTCTTCTTGTTGTGTTTCTCCAACTGTTTCTTGAAATTGGCAGACAGATTCTTCTCCTCTTCAATATGAACATACTCGTAGTTCATCTTTTGAAGAGTATCTATAAGTCCGTTTTCGAGGGCAGCTTCACTTTGTACTGGCATATCTTATCTTTTTTATCGTTATACTTATAAGAACATGGCTATTCATTCATTTGCAGGAAATGAATATCCAAGGCATTCTCTATTTTGCTTATGGCTTCAAGCGAAAGGTTCTCACGCCCTTTTAAGATTTTTGAAATGTACTGTTGGGTACAATTCATTTTCTCTGCCAACATCTTTTGAGTCATTCCAAGTTCCTTCATTCTTGCGGACATGATATTGGCTATCATCTGCGAATGGTTAAACCAAGGTTTTTCTTCTTGGCTCATTTGTGCTCCTATATTTTGAACAGGAGATGTTGTTTCCTTTATCATCTTAGACGTATTTCGCTTTGTACCATTTATATTTGGCTATTGCCATTTCGCCTACAAAGATAACTGATTTTAATGAGAAAGCACAACTATAGGGTTGTTTTCTCTTTTATGTGTGAAAATAATATGTTGAAATTGATATTATGACACTTTTGCCGAGGCTTATATTGGTAAGCCCTTAATAACTCGGCAAAAACTCGGCAATTTTATAAAAGCAAAAATCCTAACTACTCATATTCAAGCAGTTAGGATTGTTCTGTGTGCGCCTGAAAGGACTCGAACCTTCACGTCCTAAAACACCAGATCCTAAGTCTGGCGCGTCTACCAATTCCGCCACAAGCGCATTAGCGGATGCAAAGTTAGTGAAAAATGGTGAGACTGGCAAAATATTATGTGACTTTTATGATCCGCACCGACTGGTGCGGATGCTCGTAACGGTCGGTGCGGATGCTCGTAACGACCGATGCGGATGCTCGTAACGACCGATGCGGATGCTCGTAACGACCGATGCGGATGGCAGAACTCTACTTCTTCAGCTCTTCGATGAATTGCTTCATCTCTGCCTCGTGTGCCTTTGCTTTGAGGAATAGGTGCCACTGGTTGCGGGCGCGTGTGAGGTTATGCTCGGCATACTGGCACTTCCAGTAGTGGTCGCCCGAGAGGTAGTCCCAGAGGAAGCGCACGCACTGCATGTAGGGGAAGAGCTCGGCAGCGTAGGGCAGGAGCGACACTTCGAGCGGAGTGAGGAAGCGTTGTGCCGACTCTAAGTAGCCGCGTGTGAATGCCTCGAAGATGTCCATGCGGAAATCAATCTTCTCGTACTCGGGCGAGTCTTCGGCAATGGTGTTGGCAGCGGTGCGCAGGAAGTCGCCGTAGTCGCTGACGAAAAGCGACGGCATCACGGTGTCGAGGTCTATCACGCAGAGCACCTTGCCCTGTTTGTCGAACATCATGTTGTTCACCTTCGTGTCACAGTGGCACACGCGCTTCTGCAGTTTGCCCTCGGCGAGGAGTCGTTCGCCCAGGCACATCTCGTCCATATACGCCTCAATCTCTTCTACGAACTGCTTCACGCTCTCGGCGCGTCCAACGGGGTCTTCGGCGTACACTTTGCGCAGCTGGTCGCGGCGTAGGCACATGTTGTGGAAGTTGGGGATTGTCTCGCCCAACTGGTCGGCTATGTCAGCCAGCCGCGCCTCGAAGTCGCCGAACGCCTTGCCTGCGTCGTAGGACGAGTCGGGTGTCACGGTTTCCATCGTCACGGCATCACTGATGAATACCGACACGCGCCAGTAGCTCTCACCGTCGAAGAAGTAGGTTTTGCCCTCGGTGGTGGGCACGAAGCGCAGCACACGACGGTCGAGGTCGTCGACACCTTCCGCCTTCAGCTGCTCGCGGATGTGGTTGGTCACGGTCTCCACGTTGTGCTGCAGCATATCGACATCGGTGAAGATGTGGTGGTTGATGCGTTGCAGAACGTAGTCGGGGCGGTCTGTTTCAGCGGTCTGTATGCGGTATGTGTCGTTGATGAGTCCGTTGCCGAGTGGCTTGATGTCGCTCACGGTGCCCTCGATGAGGAACTTGCTGGTTATGTTGTTTAGATTGTTCATAGTTTTTATTATTTGATTTTTGCAAATTTACTGCTTTTTATTATAATAGATGATGTTATGGCGGCTTATTTCGCTTTTTTGCAGTAACTTTGTGGTGATAGACAAATAAAAAACTAATCATAATGCAATCAAAAAAACAACTCCTTGCGCTTCTTGCGCTTTGTGCCTTGGGGTCTGCCAACGCTTTCGCCGAGCGGAACACCCCTTTGAAATATTGGTTCGACCGTCCGACGACGATGCGCGGACAGGCAGTGTGGCTCGCTTCGAGTCCCGACCGTATGCCTACCGAGCGCCAGTTGGTGCGTGCCGGCGACTTGGTGAACAACCCCGACCCCGAATGGGAGTCGCAGTCGCTGCCAATCGGCAACGGCAATATCGGCGGCAACGTGCTCGGTTCGGTTGAGGCTGAGCGCATCACGTTCAACGAGAAGACACTCTGGCGCGGCGGTCCGAACACCTCGCGTGGCGCTGCCTACTACTGGAATGTGAACAAGCAGTCGGCTCACGTGGTGGGCGAGATACGCGAGGCGTTCACCAAAGGCGACTGGCAGAAGGCGGAGCTGCTCACACGCAAGAACTTCAACAGCGTGGTGCCCTACGAGGCTGATGCCGAGGAGCCGTTCCGCTTCGGCCGCCTTACCACCCCCGGCGAGGCCTACATTGAGACCGGACTCAGCTCAGTGGGCATGACCGGCTACCGCCGTGAGCTCTCGCTCGACTCAGCCCTTGCGAAGGTGAGCTTCTGCAAGGACGGCGTGCAGTACGAGCGCGAGTATTTCGTGTCGCATCCTGCCAACGTGATGGCGGTGCGCTTCGCTGCCTCGCACCGCGGCAAGCAGAACCTCGTGTTCTCCTACGCTCCCAACCCCGTGTCGACGGGCGAGATGAAGGCGGACGGCACCGATGCGCTCTGCTGGCTGGCACGTCTCGACAACAACAGTATGGAGTACGCCGTGCGCATAAAGGCTGTGGCTAAGGGCGGCGCGGTGAGCAACGAGGGTGGCAAGCTCACGGTGAAGAATGCCGACGAGGTTGTGTTCCTCATCACTGCCGACACCGACTACAAGCCCAACTACGACCCCGACTTCAGCGACCCGAAGGCTTACGTAGGTGTAGATCCTAAGCAGACTACTGCCGACTGGCTCGCCAAGGCTGCCACAAAGGGCTACGCCTCGCTGCTCAACGAGCACTATGCCGACTATTCGGAGCTTTTCAACCGCGTGCGTCTGAACATCAACAACGCTTCGGCTGATGCCGACGACCGGCCCGTGAACCGCCGTCTTGAGGCTTACCGCCAGGGCAAGCCCGACTACTACTTGGAGCAGCTCTACTATCAGTTCGGTCGCTACCTGCTCATCTCGTCGTCGCGTGCCGACAATCTGCCGGCTAACCTGCAGGGCTTGTGGCACAACAACGTCGACGGACCATGGCGCATCGACTACCATAACAACATCAACCTGCAGATGAACTACTGGCTGGCTTGCCCGACGGGACTCTCGGAGTGCGAGCTGCCGCTCTTCAACTTCATCCGCACGCTTGTGAAGCCGGGCCGCGTAACAGCGAAGTCGTATTTCGGCACACGTGGCTGGACAACGTCCGTATCTGGTAATATCTTCGGCTTCACATCGCCGCTCTCGAGCGAGGATATGTCGTGGAACTTCTCGCCGTTCGCCGGTCCGTGGCTCGCCACACACCTCTGGAACTACTACGATTTTACGCGCGATCGCCATTTCCTTGCTGACAACTACGAAATACTGAAGGAGTCTGCCGACTTCGCGTCCGACTATCTCTGGCATCGCGCCGACGGCGTGTACACCGCCGCTCCGTCCACATCGCCCGAGCACGGACCTGTTGACGAGGGCGCTACGTTCGCCCACGCCGTGATACGCGAAGTGCTCCTGGATGCTGTGGAGGCTAACCGCGTGTTAGGCAAGAGTGCCAAGGAGCGCCGCCAGTGGGAGGACGCGCTGAAGCATCTCGCGCCGTATAAGATAGGTCGCTACGGACAGCTCATGGAGTGGTCGACGGACATCGACGACCCGAAGGACGAGCATCGCCATGTGAACCACCTCTTCGGTCTGCACCCGGGTCGCACCGTGTCGCCCGTCACAACGCCCGAACTGGCTAAGGCATCGCGCGTAGTGCTCGAGCATCGTGGCGACGGCGCAACGGGATGGTCGATGGGCTGGAAGCTCAACCAGTGGGCACGCCTGCACGACGGCAATCATGCCTACACGCTCTACGGCAATCTGCTGAAGAACGGCACGCTCGACAACCTCTGGGACACGCACGCTCCGTTCCAAATCGATGGTAACTTCGGCGGAACAGCCGGCGTAACCGAGATGCTTATGCAGAGCCACATGGGATTCGTCCACCTGCTGCCTGCACTGCCCGACGCTTGGGCAGAGGGCGCTGTGAGCGGACTGCGTGCCAAGGGCAACTTCACCGTGTCTATCAGCTGGAAGAACGGCAAGCTCGCTGAGGCGACAATACTCTCCGGCTCGGGCGAACCGTGCGAGGTGCGCTACGGCGAGTCGGTGCTGAAGTTCAAGACAAAGCGAGGCGGAAGCTATAAGGTCGTGTTCTGCGAGAACAAACTTATAGGGGGTGCACTTGTCTCAAGTGCACCAACCAAGTAAGAACTGCACCAACCAAGTAAGAACTGCACCAACCAAGTAATAAGTGCACCAACCAAGTAATAAGTGCACCAACCAATTGGTATTTTGCTCAGTTGGTGCACTTGAGACAAGTGCACCCCCTACAAGTGCCCCATGAAACAACAAAGGTCGAGCGATTTCGCTCGACCTTTGTTGTCTTTGTATTATTAATACTCATCCTCTTCGTTGCAGTCATCATACTCCCACGAGTCGAAGTAGATGCGCGACGATACATGTTTTGATATGCTGCCATTGTCAGGCAGTGGGTTGTCTATGCCACCTTGTGAGCCAGAGCCGTCTACGCCCGTAGAGCCAGCCATGATGCTTGTTGCTTCTATTTCCATCGTTGCTATCGATGGCTTTATATAATGCTTTTTCATTGTGCTTAAGTATATTATTGGTTAAATGTTGCGTATGTTTACTTCACTGCTACCTTCTTGCCGTTCTGAATGTATATGCCACTCTTCAGTGCGAGGAGTGAGTTGCCTACGCACTGTTCCTGCAGATTATACACAGGAGCGTTGCTTTCCTCAGTGTCGAAGATAGTGCCGAGCGATGTTGGTGTTCCGTCGAGGTTAGCGCGTAGCTTCTTGATGTCGGTGCCTTGTGGCACGATGAAGTATGCACGCAAGCCACCGATGGTGCGAGATTCGGTATTGTTAATCGGATAGTAGAAGAGGTCGTTGTCGCCAAGGAAGAGTTCAGTCTTGTCGGTCTTCAACAATATCTGGTTGTAGATGCCCTTCATCTGCACTGTGCTTGCATCGCCTACAGCCTGCGGGTTGCCGTTCTCGTCGAGTCCTGTTGCCACCATGCTTACTCCCTCGAATGTCGGGTTCTTCACAACGGCGTTGCCAGGCTTCATGATGTACGGCTTGCCAGCCTCGATGTTGTCTACAGTTGCGAAGTACACAATGTTGTTGTTGCAGTTGCCTTCGTATGTGCGTAGCTGTGTGCCCTCGCCGAAGTACTGTGCCACCTGCTCCGCATCAAGTGCGAACGGCACGCAGAATGTGTTCCAGTAGTCTTTGCTGAGTGTGCGCTGCAGCGTGACGTTAGCGTATGCACAGTCCTCGATGACGTTTTTGGTCTTTGTCTCGTCCATTGTGTATTCCTTAGGAATAAGTATTGTGACGATGATTTGTATGGCGCGAACTTGAGCAATAGCCTTGAACTCAACTTCCTTAGCAGAACCCTCCCAAACACCATAGTTAGGATCTGTACAAGTGTAGTTATTGTCCGTCATGGAAGTCAGTTTCTTCAACGAATAATTACTTAAAGAATTATTGCTGCCAATAAACTCAATCTTCGTGATTTTACCAACCTTGGTAGAGATTGTTGTGGAACTGTTCTGATACAATCTGTAAGTATATTCAGTGCCAGTTATTGCTGCGAATGCTGCATTCGTACCATGTATTGTTACGACATCCTGCACTATTTGGTCTTCTTTGCTATTTCCTGTTTGTGTTCCTTTGTGCAGACCTGCGATAAATGTGAATGTCTCGTCCTGCTTTGTGCTGTCGAACACCTTCAGCGTGCATTTCGTCTCTGTCTCCTTATAGGTGTCGTTAGCAGCACCGATTGCGGTGATGGTGTATATGCCACGCTTAGAAATAATAACGTCGCCGGTTGATGCATCTATCTCAACATCTTTGTCTTTAGGAGATATAGTGTAGGTTACTTTGAGGTTGTTAGGGTTCTGCAGCACATTTGCTGCGTTGAATGTTACAATACCGTCTGTTGCTTTTGCTAAATCTTCGCTGTAGCTCTCTGCTGCGAACTTGAAGTCGGCATCAGGTGTGCGATTGTCTTCAATCACGAGTTTGTAAGACGCAGTGCCTGCTGCATACTTGTCTGTTGCAGCCGATGTAGCGGTGATGGTCACTTCGCCAGTCTTGTACAAGCGGATTGTATTGCCCTCAACCTTTGCGGTTGCGTCGTCGGAGCTTGCGTATGTGATAGCAGATGCGTCAAGGTCTTCAGGCTTGGTGATGGTCTGAAGGTCAATAGTGCCCACTACTAACTCCTTTGTTACAGTTGCCTCGGCGAATGAGAGGGCAGGATTGTCTTTTATGATAAGAGCACTCAGTTCAATCTTTTGGATTTGAGTATAGTTGGCACCTGATTGTATCGTGAAAGTTGCTGTTGGTGACGGAAGTTCGATGCTGACAGTTTTTAGTGATTTGTTTACTTCTGCTTTTGCATCTGTGAGTTCCGCACTATAAAGTTGTGGAGTGTTATCTGTTTCATACGTAACAACCACTTTATATCCGGATGGGAACGATGAGAAAGTTGGAGAAACAATTTTTCCTTTCTTCGTTTTAGCCATCTGAATGGAATTATTGTTGAACATACATTGTGTTAGAGTGAAAGTGTAATCTTTGCCAGCAACACTCTTTAATTGGCGTGGTGTGTTATCGTTGTTATTATACGTATCACCGATAAGTGATTGATCGTATTTTGAACAATCGAATACGATAGTACTTTCATCTATTTTTTGCTGATTCGTAATCTTATACGTAGCAGTAGAGCCAGAGTATTGTGTTGGGTCTGCAGGTATGAATGTGGCAGTGATGGTTGTTGTGCCATATACAGATGGGTTGATGGTTACTGTGCCCGTTGTGGGGTCGACAGTAGCCACAGCGTCGCCCGAAGCTGCGTATGTGATAGTGCCGGCAATGTTGTTAGCTTCGGTAGCGGTGTAGCCCGTGAAGTCTGTGCCAGCGTCGGTCTTGCCTTCGGTAAGAGTTACGTCGGTGCCGTTAAAAGGGAGAGAAGTAGCGATGTGGTTGTCTTTGTTTTCGACAACGTATGAGTCGGTAGATGTTTGGTAGGTGTCTGTTTTAGGCAGGGTGGCTGTGATGGTAGCCTCGCCAAACTTGGTGTTGGTGAATGTCAGTTTGCCGGTTTTAGAGTCAACGGCTACGATGTCCGCGTCAGAGCTTGTATATTCAATAAGGTTAGACAAGTTGGTGTTGTCGTCGCTCTTTGTAGCGGTAGCTTTAGGCGTGGTAAAACCCTCAAGCGTGCCATTGGTGAATGTGAATGTCTTGCCTGAGTTGGTGCCAAAGGTGGTAGTGGTGGCAGAAGAAGTCGAGCTGGTTGTATATTTGTAATAGCTAATCTTAGTTGCTGTTACATTGTTGTTTAAATAAGCTCTCCAATCCTTATTTGTGTAGATGCAAATATATCTATTTGTTGATGTATTTAAAAGTCCTTCATATTGTTTAGAGCTAATAGCAGCATATTTAAATGTCTTGTTGGTGCCTGTTGATCCAATACCTAATTTGGTTTTGGTATCATTATATAGCCATGCTTTTTTATTGCCATTAGGATAGAATGTATATTTCTCTTCGCTCTTCTCAATATTCCATTTTAGGTTGTCTGTAACATCTCCAGTGATTTGATTGCCATCTGTAGAAATTGTAATTGCAACAACTGCAGGTTGGTTTGTTGTTTCTGTATTCGGAAGTGCATAAGTTTTGTTTGAGATTGTTCCCACAATGACGAATACGTCATTGGTTGTCAAATCAGTCAAACTCACCTTTTCCCAAGTCTGACTATACCCCCCACGTACACACAATCGTGAGCAGTGTGAGCATAAAAAATCGTAAATGTTTAGTCATAATATGTAATTTTTAATGTTATAGGCTTGTCGTGATGTCGTTAAAATTACGAGCGTTGTAGTTGAGATAAGGGATGTTGTTTCTTTGAATGCAAAATTACATCTAATGTTTTTTATTTGTATTAAAATAATGTTTAAATAATTTAAAAAGGAGGGCGTGTCAAAACTCCCAATATAAATAACTAAAAACTCGTTGTACGTTCT
>ERZ859937.540-NODE-540-length-15607-cov-6.199974_pt1 | contig 15607 bp, 10 predicted proteins | sample MGYA00509985_ERZ859937 | MGnify/ENA primary metagenome ERZ859937 (study PRJEB30046, sample SAMN00715169) | human gut metagenome | study: EMG produced TPA metagenomics assembly of the A metagenome-wide association study of gut microbiota in type 2... | reverse complement strand
GTAGCAGGCAGCGTGGGTATGGCAAGGATGCCATACCCTCCTACGTTTTGTAGTTTTGTCACACCCTCCTATACAAACATAAAACAATGCAGAAGATAAAGACAGGTATCTACGGCGGGTCGTTCAACCCCATACACAACGGACACATCGCCATTGCGAAGCGAATGTTGGAAGAAGCCGGGTTGGACGAGATATGGCTCATTGTGTCGCCACAAAACCCACTGAAGGCAGCAGGCAGTCTGCTCGACGACCAGCTGCGCCTCGATATGACGCAGCGTGCGCTTGCGCCCTATCCGCAGCTCACGGCAAGCGACTACGAGTTTCGCCTGCCACGTCCGTCGTACATGTGGCACACGCTGCAACACCTCTCCGCTGACTACCCCGACCGCGAATTCACGCTCCTCATAGGTGCCGACAACTGGGCGGTGTTCGACCGCTGGTACCACGCCTCAGACATCATAGCCCACTACCCCATCGCCATCTATCCGCGCACGGGGTCGCCCATCGACACCGATACGCTACCTTCTACCGTGCGTATGTACGACACCGGACTGTACGACATCAGCAGCACGGAGGTGAGAGAGAAGGTGGCACGTGGCGAGGATGTATCACAACTCGTACCGAAAGAAATCTTAAAGGACGTAAATCTGCACTACGGACAACAATAACAAGCAATAATAGCATCTGCGTCGGTCGATGCGGATGTCTGCGTCGGTCGGTGCGGATGTCTGCGTCGGTCGATGCGGATGTCTGCGTCGGTCGATGCGCGACGTGAAAAAGCAAGTTTTCAAGTATATTTTTAAATAACAAGCTGCTGACTACAATACTCCAACACTGCCGGACGATGCGTTATGAATATCACGGTGTGCGTGTCATTGTCAAGAATATTGCGTAGCAGATGACACTCCGTCTCGCTATCGAGAGCCGACGTTGCCTCGTCGAACACGAGCACAGCACGATTGCGGAGCAACGCACGAGCAATTGCTATGCGCTGCGCCTGACCCTCGGAGAGTCCGCCGCCACACTCGCTGCAGTGGGTGTCGAGCCCATCGGGCAGATTAAAGACAAACTCGGCGCAACTCTTTCTAAGTGCCTCACGCATCATCTCATCCGTCGCCGTAGCGTCGCCAAGCAACAAATTCTCGCGTATCGTACCACTCAGAAGCGTATTGCCCTGCGGTACATACACAAAGTTGCAACGCATCAGCGGTGTCAGTTCCTTCTCGCCATCAGCATCATACATATATATATGTCCGCTCTTCGGACGCATCAGCGCAAGCAGCATACGCACGAGCGTTGTCTTTCCGGCACCCGTCTCGCCGAGGATAGCCGTTGTCGACCCCGGACGGAAGTCGAACGAGAGGTTTTTGATAATGTCGCGTGTGCCGTCCTCGTAGCGATAGGTGACGTTCTCAAGGCGTATTCCGCAGGAGTCGGCAAACCGAACAGGCTCGCCTTCGGGCTCGCGCGGTTCCTCCTCAAGCTCCATGAGTCGCTCTGCAGCGGTGAAGACACTAACGAAGGCTGGCACGAGCTTCGTCAGTGTGCGTGCCGGCGACTGTATGCGGTTGACGAGCTGCAGGAAGGCGGTCATGCCGCCGAATGTCAGCGTGCCTGCCTGCATACGCACCGCTGCCCAAAGGAACGCCAAGAGATAGCCCGAAGCAAATCCGAAGTTGAGGATAAAGTTGGAGAGAACGGAGAACTTTGTGCGGTTGACGACGTTCTGGCGCAGCTCCGACTGTGTCGTCTCAAGACGCTCCACCATCGTCTGCGTCGCCTCCAAGGTCTTCACAACCATGCGGTGCTGCACACTCTCCTGCATTGACGACTGCACCTTACTATCCGACTCACGCACACGGCGTGAGAGGCGGCGCATACGGCGCATGTACACTTTGCTTACAAGCACAAAGAGAGGTATCATCACCACGAGTATCAGTGCCAACGTGCTGTCCATCAGATACATGCAGGCGAAAGCACCCACGAACATGAGTACGGTGGAGAGTGTGCTCGGCAACGTCTCGGTGAGGAACGTCACGACGTTCGACACGTCAAGCTCCAAGCGGTTGAGCACGTCGCCCGAGTGGAAGTGCTCGCGGCTATGCCACTCCGACTGCAGTATGCGTCGCAACGTGGCTTGCTGCATACGGTTCTGCGCACGCACTCCGAGCAGGTTACGCACCCATACCCCCGAGATATTCACCGCAAAGTTGAGCAGTATCAGTGCGCCCATGATGCCCACAGCCCAATGGATAGAACCGCGATCGGAGCCCGATGCCACGTCGATGGCGTGCTTCACCGCCCACACCTGCGCCAGGCTGAGCACCACGTCAGCCACGCCAAGCAACGCGTTCAGCGTTGCCTGGAGCCGATTGCCGCGCCATGCCTGCCAGAGCCAGCGCAGTATCTGCCTTGCTGTGTACTTGTCAGAGGTCGTTATCTTCATCAAAATTCAAAATTCAAAATTGCGTTAGCGACGGCACGTCGCTAACGCTTATCCGCTCCCCACATCATCTTCTCTCTGAGCGATGAGAAGTAGTTTCTGTTGTTCGGCTTCATTATCAGCGTTGAGAACGGCGCCTTCTGTATGCTCACCGTTGTGCCCTCGTGCATGGTATAGCTGCGTCCGTCTACCGCCACGAGGAAGTTGTGCGAGCGCGACTCCACCTGTAGCTCCACCCTACTGTTGTCCGAGATAACCACCGGACGCACGTTCAGGCTGTGCGGAGCCACTGGCGTGAGGCATAGCGTGCTCGTCTGCGGCACGATGATTGGTCCACCGTTCGACAGCGAGTAAGCCGTCGAGCCGGTAGGCGTACATACCACCAGTCCATCGGCTTGATACGTAACAAGAAACGAGTCGTCGATGCTCGTGCGTATGCTGATCATCGAAGCGTTGTCGCGTTTCAGCACCGCAATATCATTCAGTGCGTAGTGACAGCCTTCGAAGTCGCCACCATGCGTACGTATCTCTATCGCCGTGTGGCGTTCTATCTTGTAGTCGCCCTCGATGATTGCAGCGAGAGCGGTCTCCACCTCGTCGGGCAGCACGTCAGCGAGGAAACCCAAGCGCCCCATGTTTATGCCCACGATGGGCGTATTCTTGCAGCCAATGCGCACCGCAGTCTTCAGGAACGTGCCGTCGCCACCGATAGATACGGCGTAATCGGCATCAAAGTCATCACCGTCGAACACCTCAACATCGGAGAGGTCGAGATGCTGGTCGTGCATAAGGAAGTCGCGGAACGGGCGGTCGAATATCACGCGCTCATCGCGAGAACGAAGATAGTCGAGCGCACGAGCTAAAGAAGTCGACTTGCGCAGTTGGAAAGTATTGCCGAAGAAGGCAAAAGTGAGTTGTTTGTTTGTCATTATGCGTATATTATACGTTTGAAGAGAAACGTAATTTGTGCTAAATTACTGATTTTTTCATAAACTACAAAAACTATTGTTATTTTTTTCATAAATGGCTGATTTCGTTTTGTACTACCACCGATTTGCACTATCTTTGTAGTCACAACTTAATACTTATGAGAGTACTCATCATAAACACAAGCGAGACAAATGGTGGTGCTGCCGTTGCAGCCAACCGTCTCATGGAAGCTCTGCAGAGAAACGGAGTAAAGGCGAAGATGTTGGTAGCCGAGAAGCAGACCAACCACGTCACCGTCTCTCAGATGCCTCATCATTGGCTATACAAATGGCATTTTCTGCGCGAACGCCTTTCTATCTTCCGCCATTTGTATTTCTCCAAGAATCATCTCTTTGAAATAGACACGGCAAGCTCCGGATCGGACATCACAAGTCTGCCCGAGTTCCGCGAAGCCGACATCATCCACCTCAACTGGATAAACCAAGGTATGCTCTCGCTCAGCTCCATACGCAAGATTGTCAAGAGCGGCAAGCCGATCGTGTGGACCATGCACGACCTGTGGCCAGCCACGGGCATCTGCCACTACGCACGCAGCTGCGGAGCATTCCGCACGGTGTGTCACAACTGCAAGCTGTTGCCAGGCGGAGGGGCTATCAACGACCTCTCGCGCAAGATATGGAAGCGCAAGAAGGCACTGTATGAAGGCAATAACATCCACTTCGTGACGTGTAGCCGCTGGCTGGAAGCACAAGCCCGACAGAGCGCGTTGCTCTCCGGCGAGAGCATCGTGTCGATACCCAACACCATCGACACACGTGTGTTCTGCCCTGCCGACCGCACAAAGGCACGCCAGCAGATGGGGCTGCCCGAGGAGGGACGCATCGTGCTGTTCGTGTCGCAGAAGGTGACCAACGAGCGCAAGGGTGCAGCCTACTTCATAGAGGCTATCAACCGCCTCGCTGACAGCAACCCGCAGTTCAAGAGCAACACCGCTGTGGCTATACTCGGCGCAAGTGCCGACGAGATAGCCGAACAACTGCACATCCCGTCGTACCCATTGGGCTACATCAGCGATGCGCAGCAGATAGCTAACGTCTACAACGCCTCAGATGTCTACGTGCTACCTTCGCTCGAGGACAACCTCCCGAACACCATTATGGAGGCGATGGCGTGCGGAGTGCCAAGCGTGGGCTTCCGCGTCGGGGGCATTCCGGAGATGATAGACCATAAGCACAACGGCTACGTAGCCAACTTCAAGGACGCTGCCGACCTCGCCGAGGGCATACGCTGGACGCTCTTCGAGGCTGACAGCAACGAACTCGCAGCAAACTGTCTGCACAAGGTGGCACACAACTACTCGCAGCAGTCGGTAGCGATGAGATACATAGAGGTTTACAACGAGCTGATCGCTCTCAAACGATATATTATTTAATTGACATGATAAAATTCACAATCATAACCTGCACCTACAACGCAGCTGAGGTCATCAAGCCTACGCTCGACAGCATACTCAACCAAACGTGGGCGCCAGTAGAGCACTTGATTATCGACGGAGCGTCGAAAGACGACACCGTAAAGGTGGCAGAGGCTTACCGCCAACGCAGCCTGGAGGAGGAGACGGAGCACGAGGTGCGCATCATCTCCGAACCCGACCGCGGTCTGTACGACGCCATGAACAAGGGACTACGACTCGCAACGGGCGACTACGTCGTGTTCCTCAACGCCGGCGACTCGCTGCCCGACGACACAACACTCGAGAAGATATCCAACGACGTGAACGAACGTTCCGACGGAAAGCTGCCTGCCGTGCTCTACGGCGACACTAACATCGTCGACGATAAGGGCATCGTGCTGCATCCACGCCGGCTCGCACCACCCGACAACCTCAACTGGCGTTCGTTCCGCCACGGTATGTTGGTGTGCCATCAGGCGTTCTACGCACGCACCGACATAGCACGCGCCACACCATACGACCTGCGCTATCGTTTCTCTGCCGATGTCGACTGGTGCATACGCATTATGGAACACGCCGAACGTGAACACTTGCAGCTCTTGCGACTGCCGGAAGTGGTGGCTGACTACCTCGACGGAGGCATGACGAACAAGAACCACCGCGCCTCACTCTTCGAGCGCTTCCGCATCATGCGCCGCCACTACGGACTGTTCACAACGCTCGCCATGCACGCATGGTTCATAGCAAGAGCCGTACTGAAGAAATAAACAGCGAGTAATGGCGAAATTAGCTACTGAAAAAATACAATAATGGCACGAAATCTTCGTTATTATAACAGATAATAACGCTGAAGAAAATCCATTAATCTACTAATAAAAACCAACAACATGAACAATACAAGCAATAACTACTGTGTAATACTCGCCGGTGGCAAGGGACGCCGCCTATGGCCATGCAGCCGCGAGAGCAAGCCTAAACAGTTCATCGACTTCTTCGGATGTGGACGCACTCAGCTTCAAGTCACTTACGACCGTTTCGCACAGATTGTGCCCATAGAGAATATATACGTGAACACGAACGACGCATACGTCGATCTCGTACGCGAACAGTTGCCCGAACTCGCTCCCGACCACCTACTCGCAGAGCCTATACAGCGTGGCACAGCCCCGAGCGTGGCGTGGTGTGCGCACCGCATCATGTGCATCAACCCCGATGCCAACATCGTTGTAGCACCGTCCGACCAGGCTATCATCGGCGACGAGGCATTCGCCAAATGCATCAACCGCGGCTTCAACTTCGTAGCAAAGCGGCAGCATCTGCTCACGCTCGGACTGAAACCAACGCGCCCCGAGCCTGGCTACGGCTACATACAGATGGGCGACGAGGTGGAGGAAGGCGTGTTCAAGGTGCAGTCGTTCACGGAGAAGCCAGAACGCGAGTTTGCACAGATGTTCGTCGACAGCGGCGAGTTCTACTGGAACACGGGCATCTTCCTCGCCAATGCGCGCTATCTGCTCGACTGCTTCAGAGAGTTGCTGCCCACGGTGCTGCGTAAGTACGACGAGATACACGCTGGCGAAGAGTTCGACTACGAAGAGGAGAACCGATACATACACGAACACTTCCCCTCATACCCGAACATCACCGTCGACTACGGCATACTCGAGAAGTCGGAGAATGTGTGTATGCTGAAGTGCAACTTCGGCTGGGCTGACCTCGGAACATGGCATAGCATCTACGAAGCAATGCAAAAGGGCGAGGGCGACAACGTAGTTATAGACAGCGACGTGCTGCTCGACGATGCACACAACAACGTCATAAAACTGCCGAAGGACCGCATGGCGGTAATCTCTGGGCTCGACGGCTTCATCGTAGCCGAAGAGAAGAACGTGCTACTCATCTGCCGTAAGGAGGACTCATCGGCGAATGTACGCCGACTCGTAAACGAAATACAAATGAAAAAGGGCGAGGAGTTTATTTAACTCCCGCCCTACTTCTTGTCTTATTCTATTCTAACAACCACTCGATTAATAACATTCTCAGCTATAACACATTAATATGAAAGCAATCAACAAGACATACCTTGCGCTAACACTCGCATTGCTGTTTGCGCTTCCGCTTGCAGTCAACGCGCGCGTGCCGAAACGTATCTACCTCGAGAAGACACGCGTGGCGTGCGTAGGCAACAGCATTACATACGGCATGACGCTCGCCGACCCTGCTACAGAGTCGTATCCTGCGCAGCTGCAGCAGATGTTGGGCGACGGATACGAAGTGGGCAACTTCGGAAAGTCGGGTGCCACACTGCTCCGCCACGGACATCGACCCTACATAGCTCAAGAGGAATGGGCTAAAGCGAAGGCTTTCAAGGGCGACATCGCTGTGATACACCTCGGCGTAAACGACACCGATCCACGCAACTGGCCCTACTATCGCGACGAGTTCGTGAGCGACTACCTCGCTCTCATCGACACGCTGCGCCAGGAGAACCCGAAGTGCCGCATCATCATCGCACTCCTCTCGCCCATCACTTACAACCACCCACGCTTCGAAAGTGGCACACAACAGTGGCAAGAGGAAATTCAGGAGGCTATCAAGACCGTAGCTCGCGTCGGAAAGGCGCAGCTCATCGACTTCCATAAACCGCTCTATGCGTATCCACAACTCATCCCCGATGCCGTACATCCTAACAAGGAGGGTGCTACGATGCTCGCACGCACCGTCTACTCGGCAATATTAGGCAACTACGGTGGTCTGCAGATGCCCATCACCTACTCGGACAACATGGTGCTGCAGCGCAACCGCGCGCTGACCATCCACGGCACTGCCAACGCCGGCGAGAAGGTGACGGTCAACATCACACGCCCCGACGCAGCGAAGGGCAAGGTGCAGAACGGCGGAAAGCGCAAGAAGGGCGAACAGCCACGACGTGTGCGTGCGCTGAAGACAGAGGTGCAGACGGCTACTGCCACTGCCGACGACAACGGATGCTGGCAGGTTACGCTGCGTCCGCAACGTGCCGAGAACAACCTCACGCTGACCATCAGCACCGACGAGAAACAGCTCGTATATAATAATGTGGCGTTCGGCGAGGTATGGCTCTGCTCCGGTCAGTCGAACATGGAGTTCATGCTGCATGAGGCTGCCACCGCAAAGCGCGACATACCGAAGGCAAAGAACCCCAGCATACGCTTCTTCGACATGAAAGCACGCTGGCGCACCAATCCTGTTGAATGGGACGCAGCTGCGCTCGACTCTATAAACCACCTAAAGTACTTCGCCGACACGAAGTGGACGGTCTGCTCGCCCGAGACAGCGAAGGACTTCTCTGCCATCGCCTACTACTTCGGATCGATGCTGCAGGACAGCCTGCAGTGTGCCGTGGGCCTCATCTGCAACGCCGTGGGCGGCTCGCCGACGGAGGCGTGGGTAGACCGTGCCGACCTCGACGCACAATTTCCACAAATCATGCGCAACTGGACTAATAACGACTTCGTGCAGCCTTGGGTGCGCGAGCGTGCCGCACTGAATATGAAGAAGGCTGCCGACATGAAGTTGCAACGCCATCCCTACGACCCTTGCTACCTCTACGAGTCGGCGATAGAGCCGCTTCAGCAGTTCCCCGTAAAGGGCGTACTGTGGTATCAGGGCGAGTCGAACGCACAGAACTTCACCACTCACGAGCGTCTGTTCAAGTTGCTCGTCGAAGGATGGCGACGCAACTGGAACGATGCCGAGCTGCCGTTCTATTATGTGCAACTCTCGAGCATGGATCGTCTGCCGTGGCAGTGGTTCCGCGACAGTCAGCGCCGTCTGCAGAGCGAACTGCCGAACGTAGCAATGGCTGTGTCGTCTGACATGGGCGACTCGCTCAACGTTCACCCCACACGCAAGCAGCCCGTGGGCGAACGCCTGGCTCGCATCGCTCTGCATAACCTCTACGATTTCTCAAATGTTGTGCCGAGCGGACCTGCCGTGAAGGAAGCGTCGGTGGTGGGCGACGGCATCGTGCGCCTCACCTTCGACTACGCCGACGGACTCTCTACCTCCGACGGTAAGCACCCGTTGACATTCGAGATAGCCGAGGAAGAAGGACTCTACAAGCCTGCCGAGGCACGCATCGAAGGCAACACCGTGGTAGTGATGGCTGAGGGCGTGACACATCCGCGCTTCGTGCGCTACGGATGGCAGCCTTTCACACGCGCCAACCTCGTGAACAGCGCACAACTGCCAGTTTCTACGTTCCGCATCGAAATAACTAAATAGGATATTCAGGGGGTGCAGTTGTCTCAACTGCACCAACAAAGCAGAATGCACCAACAAAGCAGAATGGTGCAGTTGAGACAACTGCACCCCCTAACTGCACCCCCTGAATACTCCAATGATTACATCTTAATATTTATCGCAAATTTAACACGCCACATTACTATAATACGAATTATTATTCGTAACTTTGCAACCCAGAATGACCTAAGAACCAAATTGTTATTTCTAAACAAATCAAAATAATATGAAGAAAATCTACACATTGTTCTCTGCACTGTGCTTAGCAGCTGCAGCGCCTGGCACTTTGTCAGCACAGAACAACTTCAAGCTGGTTGAGGAGAGCGTGAGCAATCCTGACAACACACCGGCTCCAGTCTACCCAGTACCAAGCGAGCGTCAGCTCAAGTGGAACGAAACCGAATTCTACGCTTTCTTCCACTACGGCATGAACACCTACACCAACGAGGAGTGGGGTTCAGGCATGGAGCGAGAGACAGTATTCGCACCTACACAGAAGCCAGACCCGAAACAGTGGCTCGAAGTAGCACAGAAGGCTGGTATGAGAGGCGGTATCGCCGTTGTTAAGCACCACGATGGCTTCTGCCTCTGGCCTACAGCTACGACAGAACACTGCACACGCAACTCATCGGGCTACGGCAAGAACGTAGATATTCCTAAGGAGTTCGCTGAGGCAGCACGCGCTTTGAAGATGAAGTACGGCTTCTACATCTCGCCGTGGGATATGTCAAGCCCATACTGGGGCAAGAAGGACAACAACGGCAACTACACCGACGAGTATGCAAAGCTCGTGTTCCTTCCACAGTGTGCTGAGCTTGCTAAGTACGGCGACGACCAGTTTGAGATGTGGTTCGACGGCGCTACTGGCGGTGACCACGCTGGCGGCTACGGCAGCTACACTTCTTCGCAGAAGCGCACTATCGACAACGCACAGACATACTACGACATTCCTAACCTGCGCGACTCTATCCACAACCTCCTGCCGAACGTAATCATGTGGGGCGTAGGCGGCGAAGCACGCTGGATTGGTAACGAGGAAGGCTACTCAGGACAGACATGCTGGTCGATGGGCGATGCAGAGTCGGGCAACGAGGACGCATGGCAGTGGGCTGCCGGCGAGAGCGATGCCAAGTCGACAAAGGGCTGGTTCTGGGATTCGAAAAAGAACAACGAAGCGAAGTCGGCAGAACGTCTCTTCCAGATGTACCTTGAGACAGTGGGCCGCAACGCTACATTCCTGCTCAACCTCCCACCGAACAAGGCAGGCGTTATCGACCAGAGCCTCGTAACAATCATGGAGGATCTCGGCAACAAGCTCAAGACTCGTCTTGGCACTGACCTCGCTAAGAACGCTACCATCACAGCCAACACCACACGTGAGGCTATGGGCAAGGGCAACTACGAAGCTAAGAACATGACCGATGGCGACAAGAACACATACTGGGCTGCACCTGACGGACAGAACACAGCCGAGATTACTCTCGAGTGGAGCACACCGCAGACTCTGCGCTACGTATCGCTCATGGAGTACATCAAGCTCGGACAGCGCGTGAAGAAGTTCAAGATTGAGACCAGCGAGGACGGCGTGACATACACAAAGCGCGCTACACAGCAGACAATGACAACCGTAGGCTACAAGCGTATCATTCCGCTCAACGGCTCTACAGTTAGCAGCTACTCTGGCAGTGGCATCAAGGCTAAGTATCTGCGCATCACTATTGAGGACGCAAAGGCTTGCCCACTGCTCCACACCGTAGAAGTGTTCTAAACAAACCCTTACTCCATTAACTTAAAAACAAAGAAACAATGAACATAATGAAATATATATGCCTTGCCGGTCTGTTCTTCCCTATCGCAGCCGTGGCACAGCAGGACAAGACTCTCTGCGACTTTGAGACAACAGAGAGCTACAAGAGTGTTCGTGCATACGACACATGCCCTACCTCACCTTTCAACCTCAGCAACCTCAAGGGCAACGTGAAGGTTGTAGAGAACGACCTCAACGCTGAAGACCCGGAGTTGGGCTTCGCTCCTAATGGTTCAAACTACATCCTCGGCGTACAGCGTTCACGCTACGGCAGCAACACTTTCGGCGCACTCGTTGAACTGAAGGAGCCGCTCGCCCTGAAGCGTGAGACCCAGTACGTACACGTTAAGTTCTACTCTACGCAGGACGCACCGGTGATGCTCATCGGACTTGGCAACCGCGACGACCGTCCTTGGCAGCCCGCTACAACAGAGCAGTTCTGGAGCGTGCCTACAAGCAATGTGCACGCAGGCGCATGGCAGGACGTAGTGTTCCCAATCATGGGTGCTAACGGCATCAGCATCAAGAGCCTCCTCGTGGTGGTAGACCGCCAGTCGCCACACAACCAGATGAGCGACTTCGCCGTGTTCATCGACGACATCACACTCAGCAGCAAGGCTAACCCATTCTTCTCTAAGTCGGTTTACCCAATCAACTACGAGGAATCAACAGCTCACACACGTGGTGACGCGCGCTATGTAAAGAATGTTAAGCTCGGCACACAGTCTGTAGCTATCAACCAGAACTCAGACAAGAAGCTCTACTTCAACAAGACCGAGAACATCTTCCTTGCAAAGCCAGGCGAGACCGTCACTCCGACTATTGACTGGAAAGGCGAATGGATGCACGGATACGCTTACCTCGATAAGGACGACAACGGTAAGTTTGACGTTGATTACACCAACAGCGGCGTAACAAATGCACGCGACCTTGTTTCTTACTCTTACTACAAGGACAAGAACAGTGCAGGCAGCAGAGCAAGCGGCGACTGCGGTGTTGGTCTTCCTTCGTTCGAGATTGACAACGACATGAAGCCGGGCATCTATCGTATGCGCTACAAGGTGGACTGGGACAACGTAGACCCAGGCGGCAGCACCGCAACAGGCAACCTCATCACAGGCAACGGTGGCGCGCTGATTGACGTACTCGTGAACATCCACAACGACGAAGTTAATCTTTTCCGTGCTACTGAGGAGAACGGTGGCGGTCTGAATGGCGACGTACTCCTTGCAGACGGCAATCAGCTCACTGGTCGCACAACTCCGTTCGGTAAGGCATTCAAGATTAAGTCAAGACCAGCAGAAGGCTTCGTGCTCGACTATATGAAGATTCGCCACGGCTACAACCTTGAGGGCGCAAGCACAAAGAACGAGAACCAACAGTGGAAGGAGTTCGTAGTGCAGGCTTCTCAGTTCGTTAACGGCGAATACACAATCCCTGCTAACTGCGTAGACGGCGATATCCGCATCGTGCCATTCTTCAAAAGCGACCCCACAAGCGTTAACGACGCTACAGTGAAGGCATTCGAAGTGAAGGCAGGTCAGGGCGAGATGACTCTCACAGCATCTGTTCCGACACACGTAGACATCGTAAGCGTGCAGGGCAGCACTCTGTTCAACGGCACTGTAGAGGGCACACAGACAATCTGCGTACACAAAGGCGTTTACGTCGTAAACGGCGAGAAAGTGCTCGTAAAGTAAACTAATCGTTACTCACATATTGGGGATAGCAGTCAAGACTGACAGCTATCCCCTTTTCAGACTATAAACAACAACTATTATTATGACAAACAACCTACGCACAGCAATCGCCACCTTCATATTGACAGCGGCGATTACCCCAGCTACCATGTTAGCACAAAGTGCTTACCCCGTCAACTTCGACGAGAACGAAGCTGCTACGAACACGGGGCGCTACACCAATGCTATTCTGCTCTCAAGCTGCTACGGCACACAGCAGATTGACGTAAACCAGAAGACAGAGAAGCGTCTGTACATCAAACGCCTCGACGACTGTCTGCGCGCCAAGATTGGCGAGACGGTTTCGGTTGGATTTAATTGGAAAGGTACGTGGATGTGCGGATACGCATATATCGACTTCGGTAAGGACGGCAAATACGATGTCGACTACGACGATAATGGTGTGAACGCCATGAAGGACCTTATGACCTACTCCATGTACAAGAACAAGGACAGCAAGGGCGCAACCGTAAGTGGCGAGCCAAGCATCAATCCGCCGTCGTTCGCTATCCCCACAGACGCAAAACCTGGCATTTATCGTATGCGCTACAAGGTAGACTGGGACAGCGTTGACCCAGGCGGAAACATCAGTAACAATGGTATAAAGAAGAATGGTGGCGTGATTGTAGATACACGCATCAACGTGCATGGCGAGACGGCGCACGTAACGGTGAAGGGTACTGACCCATTGAAGGGTACTGTAACTCTTGGCGACCAATACACGGAATTGAACAATCAGGACGTAGAATTCGGAAAAGACCTCACTATCGCTGTCGGCGTGATGGACGGTTACGACTTCATTTCGCTTAGCGTCAAGCATGGATACGGACTCGACGGCGATGCTGTCGTAGACGGACTGCGCCAGTGGCAGGAGAACACTATCATGGCTTACACCGCAAAGGGCGACAAGCTCACCATTCCGGCAAGCTATATCGACGGAGACGTTGAAATAACCGTCAACTTCGCTGCTGAAAGCGCTACTTCGGGCAGCAGCTACGCGCTCAACTTCGAGAAGGATCTCGCCCAGATGAATCCTACAGCCAACAGCCTCACAGAGTTCTCTATTACGAACAAGGCTGGCAAGAAGTCGGCTATCGCTATCCCTGAGGGCACTACCGTTTATCGCGACGCTCTCACTAAGGAAGTGAACGCCAAGCCGGGCGACGTGCTCACACCGGGCATCGCATTCACTGGCGACACCGAGATGGGCGCATATCTCTATATCGACTACAATCAGGATGCAGTGTTCACAACGCCACTCGACGAAACCGGAAAGCCTGTTGTTGGCAGCGAACTCGTTAGCTTCTCTGCGTATAACGGCAAGAACAGCAACGGCGAAGCTGCGGGCGCAACAACCGCAATGCCGTCGTTTACTATCCCCGACGACTTGCCTACCGGTGTTTATCGCGCTCGTCTGAAGATTGACAAGAACAACATCGACCCTGCTGGCGACTATAGCATGTCTGACGCTTTGCACATCGACAACTACAACGGATATATTGTCGACTTCCTCCTAAACGTGCACAACGATAACGGCAAGCTCGACATCGACGCACGTGGCGGACATATCGTTGGCTACGACTATAACGGTGTGACAGAAACAGCAGCATTTGGCAAGGCTATCGACCTTATGCCACTCGCTCCTGCTGCCGGCTACAACGTGAAGAGCATCACCGTGCGTCACGGTCACAACCTCGACGGAAAGCAGTACATCAACGGCAACCGTCAGTGGGAGGAATACGAGGTGAAGGATGCTAAGAATGAAGAGAACTTCACCATCGACGCAGCTAAGGTGAACGGCGATGTGCGCGTGTCTGCTCTGTTCGAGGCTGACGGCACAGAGGAGTACAAGCTGCGCTTCGCTGACGAGTTCGACGGCAAGGACTACTCGCTGCCTAACGCTAACGTATGGCACAACTGCACACGTGAGAGTCCTACATGGAAGCGCTTCACCTCGCAGACCGCTGAGGGACAGCAGAAGACAGCCTTCATACGCGACGGCAAGCTCGTCACACGCTGCATCAAGAACACCATCGCCGAAGAGGGCAACGTGGACATGATCAGCGGTGCTATCGAAAGCTCGGATAAGATGTACTTCACATACGGACGCATCGAGGGCCGTCTGCGCACCACTCCTCACGTAGGCAACTTCCCTGCCTTCTGGCTCATGCCGCAGGACAACTCTGCAGGCTGGCCTAACGCCGGAGAGATAGATATCTGGGAACAGATAGACACCGAGAACAAGACATATCATACGGTGCATACTCACTGCACATACGATCTGCATCTGGCTCTGCCCAACTCTGGAAGCGCATATACCAACGCAGCCGACTACCACGTAATCACGCTCGACTGGACTCCGACATTGCTCACATGGTACGTTGACGGTACGAAGGCATTCTCTTACGCTAAGTCGAAGCTGCAGGCTCAGCTCAACAAGGGTCAGTGGCCGTTCGACAAACCGTTCTACGTGATACTAAACCAGAGCGTGGGTAACAACTCGTGGGCAAAGGATGCGGACGTGAACTTCGAGTACGAGACTCTGTTCGACTACGTGCGTCTGTACCAGAAAGACGGCGAGGGCGACATCTTCTCTACTATTAGCGACGTGAAGAGCAATGAGTCTTCTCTCGATGTCTACGCGCAGCAAGGCGGCGTGCTCCTCGTAGCACCCGAAACACAGCACGTTGAGGTGTACAACATCAGCGGTGCACGTGTATTCGCAGGTAGCGTGCAGGGCAACCGCTTCGTAAGCCTCGCCAAAGGCGTGTACATCGTAGCTGGTAAGAAGATTGTCGTGAAGTAATATCAGGAGGGTATGGCATCTTGCCATACCCACGTAGCCTAAAGCAGGCTGCCTAAAACCGGCTATCTAAAGCCGGCTGCCTAAAAGATAGCTGGTTATAAAAAAAGAAGTTTCGCCAGCCCGTCCGGCTTTGGTAACTTCTTCG
>ERZ859937.538-NODE-538-length-15714-cov-1.352577_pt1 | contig 15714 bp, 19 predicted proteins | sample MGYA00509985_ERZ859937 | MGnify/ENA primary metagenome ERZ859937 (study PRJEB30046, sample SAMN00715169) | human gut metagenome | study: EMG produced TPA metagenomics assembly of the A metagenome-wide association study of gut microbiota in type 2... | reverse complement strand
GAATAATCTAAAACGGCATATTACAAAAGCAGAGGCGATATTATATGAAGAAGAACACTGATCCGATATCAACTTCCTATGTTGATATTATGGAAAAAATCACATGGAAATCCCCTGGCATGATTATACCGGTGATGACAGCAACGTGCTTATCTCCGATGCGGGATTGATTGAAAAAGCATCCGTCATCGGTCGTGTCGGTCTGATCCTGCTTTCCTGTGGAACCGGAGCATGGCGTGTCCGTACATCCATGAACAAGCTTTCCAAAGAACTCGGTGTAACATGCACGGTCGATGTCGGTCTGATGTCCATTGAGTTTAACTGTTTTGATGGAAATGATTGTGTGTCCCAATCTTTAAGTATTGCAAATACAGGCGTAAACACATCCAAGCTTTACCGAATGGAGCGTTTCGTCGACAGCTTTCCGAATATCGAAGCCCATCTGACCGGTGAAGAAATCCATAAAAGGCTTGATGAAATCGAGAGAATCCATGCGCTTTACTCTCCTGTCAAATTAGGACTGGCGGCAGCACTCGCCTGCTGTGCATTTACATTTCTGCTCGGCGGCGGTCCCGTGGAAATGATTCTTGCATTTATTGCTGCAGGTGTTGGCAATATCATACGAACAAAACTGATCAAGCATCATTTTACCTTATTTCTAAACATTGCTGCTTCTATCTCGGCTGCCTGTCTGATCTACACGATCTGTCTAAAGCTTGCCGAAATGCTGTTCCATGTAGCCGCGGTGAACGAAGCGGGTTATATATGCTCTATCCTGTTTATCATCCCAGGATTTCCATTTATTACAAGCGGCATTGACCTTGCAAAGCTGGATCTCCGTTCCGGACTGGAACGACTGACTTATTCCATTATTATCGTTTTGGTTGCAACCATGTCTGCATGGATCATGGCTTTGTTGTTACATTTACAACCACTGTCTTTCGCAGACATGCATATCAATGTATGGGTACATTTTATACTCCGGATAATTACAAGCTTCTGTGGTGTATTCGGATTTTCCCTGATGTTCAACAGTTCTGTTTCAATGGCATGTACGGCTGCAATGATTGGCGCTGTCGCAAATACACTCCGTCTGGAGCTCGTAGACCATTGTGGAATTCCTGCCGCTGTAGCTGCATTTCTTGGGGCACTGACAGCAGGACTTCTTGCATCCTTTATAAAACAGAATCATGGATATCCAAGAATTTCACTTACAGTTCCTTCCATCGTTATTATGGTTCCGGGACTTTACTTATATCGTGCAATTTATAACTTTGGCATTATGTCTCTTACCGAAGCGGTCTCGTGGTTTACATCTGCAATCATGATCATCATTGCACTTCCACTCGGTCTGATCTTTGCAAGAATTCTGACTGACCGTACATTCCGGTACTGCACATAACACAAATTACCTTACCAAACAAAGGAGGACAAACAAATGCTTACAGCCGTAACAGGTATCAACTGGGGTGACGAAGGAAAAGGTCGTGTCATCGATCTATTAGCAGAGCAGGCGGATATCGTTGTCCGCTATCAAGGCGGAAATAACGCCGGTCACACCGTCGTTGTTGGTCGTGATAAATATGTATTAAATCTGCTTCCATCCGGGATTCTGCATCCGGATGTCACATGTGTTTTAGGGGATGGAATGGTCATTGACTTAGAGCATCTCACGAAGGAAATCGAGGCTCTGCGAGGAAAAGGTATTCCTATCACACCAGAAAATCTAAAGCTTTCCAAGCGTGCCACGATCTCTATGCCTTGGCACCGGGTACAGGATGAACTAGAGGAAGCCCGACTGGAAAAAGATGGTTCCGCCTTCGGTTCCACACGTCGCGGTATCGCCTATGCTTACAGCGACAAATATAGGAAAAAAACGCTCCGTCTTGGCGATCTGCTTCATCTGAACGAAAGCTATATACACAACCGGCTGCACATGATGCTGGATGCCAAAAACATGGAACTTTCCGGCTGCTACCATCAGGAGCCAATGTCCTATCCGGCACTGCTCTCCTGGTGTGAAAAACAAGCGGCAGCATTCTCCGCATACATCTGCGACACCGGTGCATTCTTAAGAGACGCCCTTGCAGACAATAAAAAGGTGCTTTTGGAGGCACAGCTTGGTGCCATGCGTGATATTGACTATGGCATATTCCCATATACATCCAGTTCATCCACGATCTCAGCCTATGGTCCGATCGGTGCCGGAATCCCCGGTGCCCCACTCTCCCATGTGGTAGGTGTTCTGAAAGCATACTCAACCTGTGTCGGTGCCGGTCCATTTACCGCAGAGAAAGCAATGTCCGAATCATGGAAAGACGATCTTCGCCGTGCCGGCAATGAATATGGTGCGGCAACCGGACGTCCAAGACGTGTCGGTCCTTTCGATGCCGTTGCCAGCCGTTACGGACTCCAATGTCAGAACGCAGACCGGATTGCCCTGACAAAACTGGACGTATTAACTCCATGAAGGAAATTCCGATTATCACAGAATACCTGCAGCACACGAAACATATTAAGGATTTTGACCCAACAGATAATATGGTAATCTCCTGCCCGTCATCGATATCGTTCCTGGCTGGCAGCAAGATATCTCGCATTGCCGTTCTTATGATGAACTGCCGGACAATGCAAAACGATATATAGAAACGATTGAAAAACTGCTTGATCACGAGATACAATTTATCTCAGTCGGTGCGGAACGAAATCAATACATGACAAAAGGGGAATGGCTGTAAAGCCACTCCCCTTTGTCATGTGTACATCTTCACTCTTCTCTGATACTCTGCATACGTGAGCGGTTCTTTCTCACTCAATATCTTTGATTTGGTCACAGTTCCGATAAATAACGTATGGGAACCACAAGATATCTTCTCTGTCACCGTCGCTCCAAGCATCGCCACGCTCTGCCATCCAAGATACGGGATTCCCTGTTCATTGACCGGAAGTTCCAGTGTTTTCATTTTGTCAACATCTCTTCCAGACTGATATCCAAAGTGCTTGATTGTCTCGAAGGTGCATGTCTCATCTAAGATGCTGACTGCAAATATCCCGCTCTTTTTGAGTAATTCGCATGTATAACTCTGATTGGAAACCGCGATTGCGATCTGCACCGGCTCGTGACTGATCTGCATACATGTATCAATGATACAGCCATTTGCTTTTTTCTCCCACACCGTCGATAACATGTATAACCCATAGGTGATACACTGTGTTGCTGTCCGTTCCATCTTCCACATCTCCTATCTTTTTTCGTTTCCGATAGTATGTGCAAAATGAGGTTTTCTATCATTATAATTTTAGATAATCTCTCAGCATATCGTGTACAATCGCTTCAATCTGTTCAGCAATTTCTTTGCATATATTTTTCTTCATCCCTGCCTTTTCTCCAACGGCAACCAGATCCGCAGGTCCGGGATTTCTTCCATTTCCATTCACAGTTGTTGTATGTTCGCCATAATAGGTGTTGCTATACGTCAGATCATACGCCGGAGCAAGCTCCCACCTTGTATGTTCCTCATCATAAATATAGGAAAAATTCTTTGAATGATCATCCCTGTTATGTGCAAATACATTAAAACACATACGCCGGTACATCTGCTCCACATCACGATCTTTCGTCAGAATCTTCGTAAGCTTCATCAATTCATTATAATCCAGACTCGGTATCTCATGCGACACCTCTAACAATGCCGATGCAGTGATAACATGGTAACGATATAATTTTCCGTCTTTTCTTTCCCTGTCATAACGCTTTGTTCCAAAATATCCTTTACATTTATCAGATGGAAACAGCCTTGTCTCTGTCATTGTAATCCCACATTTTCCGGCACAACACGCATAATCATATTCCATCTTTCCGACGTTGATCGGATCTACATGCGCCGGGAACTTAATAATCCAATCTTCTCCATCTACCTGTGTAAAGATTTTAGGTCTGGCGCCACCACTCGTTCCGCCCAATGCATACAATTCATCCAGTTTCTCGGAATATTCCGTATTTAAAATCTTGCGGCACTGTTCTGCAAGTATATCCAGATTATCCGGTTCTATATCATACTTCATTTCCCTTTGTGGACGATAGGTCAATGCACCCATGCCTGAATCACCCACAATTGCCAACCGGTCTAAAACAGTCAAAGTATCTCTATCCTGTTCATTTTTCTGAAGCATACGATCTAACAGCAAGCGTCCCCATGCATCCGGCAGACTATCCGCAAAAACACCAAACAATCCATCAAAGTAATTTTTCGTCGGGACAAATACCTGTCTTTTTAATGGCAGATGAAATGGGCTGATCGAAAATCCTTCCTCCAGCCATGTATCCGTATATTCAAATGCTACTTTATGATCTGCATTTAAAACCAGTGTTCCAACTTGTCTGTCATCATAAAATACCTGGAGTATATTATTTTGTCTCATTTATAACCTCCTGAATATTCTGGTACGGCACCTGTGTAAATATGCCTCGCAGTTCATCTGCTACATCGAGCGCCATTGCGATTTTTGTAAGAGCCAGCAACGATATCTGTCCGGTTGTCTCAAATCGTTTGACAGAACCATAACTGACACCACTTCGATCTGCAAGCTCCTGTTGCGAAATTGAGCGACGCTTACGGATATTTTTTATCCGCTTTGCCAGTGCCATATCCAATTCTTCTGCTGTCTCCCACACAAATTCTTCCACTTTTTTACCACTCCTACTTATTATTACCTATGTCTATTATAGATAAAATATTATCTATTTATGTAAAAATGGTACAATATAGATAATATTTTATCTACATTGTACCATCCTGTTTTTTCCATGTCAACCAACTACGTCACACCGTAATCTCAATCAGATTTCCTTCCACCGCTACAACACAGCTTTCATAATATCCGTCACCGGTTGTACGTGGACCGCTTGTCACCATATATCCATCCTGCTTCAGTGTTTCCGTCAGCTTATCTACCTGTTCTTTGCTTCCGACACTGATCGCCATATGGATAAATCCTGTCCGCATCTGATTCTCTGTCTGAGCTTCCACACCCGGCTTCTGCATGATTTCCAACCGTGCCCCATCGTCAAAGGACAAGAAATAAGACTTAAAATCTGTATTTGGATTATGATACATGGCATTGGACTTTGCTGCAAAATATTTCACGAAAAAATCTCTTGTTTTTTCCAGATCCTGCACATACATCGCAATATGCTCTATCTTCATCATAAGCCCTGCCTTCCTTTGTATCTGCTATGTTCTAGCTCCACATTGCCTCGATCTCAGCCTTGGATACCACACCGATACTCTTCTTCACGATCTCGCCATCTTTGAACAAAATCAAAGTCGGGATGCTTGCCACGCCATAAGACATTGCAATATCCATCGCCTGATCCACATCGAGCTTGCAGACCTTGACTTTTCCTTCATATTCGTCCGCGATCTCAGAAACCGTTGGTGCCAGCATCTTACACGGGCCACACCATGTTGCCCAGAAATCTACGAGTACGAGTCCCTTTGCATCGAGTACTTCTGCCTTAAAATTATCGTTATTTAAAATTACTTCTGCCATTTTCATTCACTCCTTATCTTTTGATTTATGTTACCCTTTGCTGCTTCCTTTTAATCACACTACCACGCTTCACCCGGATATTTCATGCCCCAGTCTTTCCGAAGCTTCGTCATAATTTCCATTACATCCCTGGAATACGCAAGCTGCATCGCGGATGCATCCCCGCTTTTTACTGCCTGTTCCATATCCTGCATCTCATAATACAGCGCATCCGCAGTATCTCCGGCTGTAATCTCCGTCTGGACACCACTTTCCGCATCGACAATGACAGCCTTATCCGCACGCGGATACTCCATAATCTCGATATAGCCTTTTTCCAGACTGATCATAGCAAGTATTGGCTGTTTCGAATGCATCGAAAGTGCAACCGTCGCCATCTGCCCCTGTGCATTCTTGAGCAGAATTGTTGCCTGCTCATCCGAACCGGTCGGAGAAGGCTTCCACTGGCTCACGATCTCATCCGGCTGTTCGTCCAGAAAACTCCGGACGATTGACAGCGCATACACACCGATATCAAGCATCGCGCCACCGGCAAGATTCATATTGAAGAACCGGTTAGACATATCATATTCCTTGAAGCTTCCGAAATTCATCGTGATGATCTGCACCTTTCCAAGCTCACCACTTTGCACGATATCCCACAGCTTCTTGTAGATTGGCATATGCCAGATCGTCATTGCTTCTGCAAGCACAAGCTTTTTTTCTTTCGCAAGCGCGATCATATCATCCAATTCTCTGCTGTTAAGCGTAATTGATTTTTCAACAAGCAGATGCTTTCCATACATCAGCGCCTGCTTCATAAATGCATAATGTGTATTATGCGGACTCGTAATATAGATGATATCTACATCCGCATCCAAAAACATATCATCGATCGTATCATATACTTTGGAAACACCATATTTTTCAGCAAATGCAACCGCCTCTCATGCGTCCGGTTTCCAACTGCATATAACGATTTTCCCATCTTCTGCAATGCCTGTGCCATCTCATTTGCGATCACGCCGGTACCAAGCACTGCCCAATTCAACGTATCCTGCATCCACTTTACTCCTCATCTTTCACTAATATGTTTCAATACCATTAAAATAATCTTTTACCATCTTCACCACGACACCCGACAACAGGAATACCGCAATCAGGTTCGGGATTACCATCAAACCATTAAATGTCTCCGCGATGCTCCAGAGGAGCCCGAGATTCATCGTTGCACCAACGATTGCAACCAGGGAATACACAAGCATGAACGGTTTATTTACCCGTGTACCAAACAGAAATTCAATACATCGGACACCGTAAAGTCCCCAGCCGATGATTGTTGAAAATGCAAAACAACACATTGCAATCGCTGTGAAGATGGATACCCAGCCACCATAAGTCGCAGTGAATCCACTGATTGTAAGCTCTGCGCCTGCCGCCTCTCCATATCCAATCGGAACTTTACTGCATAAGATTACAAGTGCGGTCAATGTACAGATCACTATCGTATCAACAAATACTTCGAAGATTCCGAAGAATCCCTGCTTTACCGGTTTTCTTGTATCTGCACATGCATGTGCGATTGAACCGGTACCAAGACCAGCCTCGTTCGAGAAGATACCACGGGAAACACCTTTCTTCATACTCATGAAGAAGCTTCCAACGACGCCACCAGTCACAGATGCCGGGTTAAATGCGCCTTCAAAGATGGATGCAAATACCGTTGGCACGTTCTTGACATTCAGCAGCACAACTCCGATTGCAAGCACAATATACATTACTGCCATAAACGGTACCAGTTTCTCTGTTACCTGTCCGATCCGCTTAATTCCGCCGAGCAGAATGAGCGCAATCAGGATTGCAAGCACAATTCCGATAATGAGATTCAGGGTAGAAACCTGATTCTCGGAAATTACATTATAATTAAACAATGCTGAGTCAATCGCCGTTGTGATCGTATTGACCTGCGTTGCATTTCCCGTACCAAATACCGTCAATACGCCAAATGCAGAGAACAGATATGCCAGCCATTGCCAGTGCTTCTTCAATCCATTCTTAATATAATACATCGGTCCACCGACATAATCGCCATCTTTATTTTTCTCGCGAAAATGCACCGCAAGTGTAACCTCTGCAAACTTCGTACACATACCGAGCAGTGCAGATATCCACATCCAGAAAATCGCACCGGACCTCCGATGGCGATAGCTCCGGCTACTCCGGCTACATTTCCGGTTCCAACCGTTGCCGCAAGTGCCGTACAGACTGCCTGAAACGGTGTGAGCGCACCGTCGCCCGCTTCCTTCTTCTTGAACATTCGTCCGAATGTCACCTTCATGGCATACGGAAACTTCCGTATCTGTAAAAACCGGGTACGAAAGCTCAAATATAACCCAACACCGATAATACAGATCATCGCCGGGACGCCCCAGATAAAATTATTGATCACACTATTGACTGCGTCTACTTTTTCTAACATTGATAAACTCCTATTCTAAAAGCCTTCCTTCTTTCGCTGTTTCCGAAGCTCGCTGCGTTTCTTTCCGGCCTCCCATTCCGCTTCTTCCACAACTGTCTCTAATTTCAATCTTGGTACCCGCCGCGGCTTATTATCCTCATCCAATGCAACCAGTGTCAGATATGCACGGTTCACCGGATAACGCATCCCATCTATCTTCTCTAAATAGGAATCCACGCGGATTTCCATCGACGAATTTCCGACATAGGTTACGCGTCCGATCAATACGACAATATCATGCTGACGAAGGCTACGCAGAAAAGTCAGATTATCTACCGATGCTGTGAGCACATGTCCCTCAGAATGCCGCATAGCCGTAAGACCTGCCACCTCGTCAATCCAGCCCATCAGTATTCCACCAAACATCACATCTGCGCCATTTAAATGTTCCGGACGAATCTCATGAAACTGTTCTGTCAGAGAATCCGCAACCCGTTTTTCTTTTATTTGCTCTTCCATGCTGTCATTCCTTTCCTGCTCTCATCCGATCAACTCATACTGTAGAAATTCATACTTTAATTTCGAGCCTTCCCCAATATTCTCCGGCAACAACGCTCTTGCAACCAGTTTCAGATCATCGGACTCAATATCCGTCCGTTTGAGATTTGCATAATCTCCATCTATGCTTACTACTTCATAATACCATGTTTCCATACGATAGCTCCCTATATCATCTTAATCCATAATGCTTATTGTATCATACTTCATCACACACCGACGTGATGACCTGTGCATATCAGCGTGCTTCATTATATCATGTCACCGGATTATTTTCATCTTTTAATTCCATTTTTCTACAATTTTATGTCATGATACATACGCCCCGCAGTTGCCTTTTTTCCTTCAAAATGCTAAGATATTTCCAGTTAAAAAACACATATATAAGAAAGGAATGTCCCATGCCTGTAAATAAAAATAACGGTTACCATACATTATCCAAAGATTTATCAGAACGTATCGAACAGGATCGCGCGAATCACTGGGTCAATCCATATGCCTGCCCGGATTCTGCCATCATCCGTCGTTTTGACGATCATGACAAGCCACATCTCTGGCGTCCTGCTTTCGTTATGGATGTCGAGAAAATCCTGCACAACAATTATTATAACCGATATTCGGATAAAACGCAGGTTATCTCCTGCTATAAAAATGACGATATCTCCAGGCGTGCGTTACATGTGCAGCTCGTCTCCCGTATCGCACGTACTATCGGCATGACACTTGGCTTAAACCTGGATCTGATTGAAGCGATTTCCCTTGGACATGATATCGGTCACACTCCGTTCGGACATGCCGGGGAGCGTTTCTTAAATGCACTTTATAACGGGCATACCGGACGATTGTTCAATCATAATATTCACAGTGCACGTGTCCTGGATCATCTGATTTTCCGGAATGTAAGCCTGCAGGTATTAGACGGTGTCATCTGCCATAATGGTGAGCTTGAGCAGCAGGAATATAAACCAAAGCGCTTTTCTGCCACGGATCCATGGGGAGAATTTGATACCAATCTCGAAGACTGCTACACCGATCCTTCTGCGAACAAACGACAGATTCCCGGCACACTGGAGGGCTGTATCATGCGGATCAGTGACATTATTGCATATCTTGGCAAGGACCGGCAGGACGCATTAAAGATTGGTCTGATTGAAAATAATAACCACTTTACTTCCGGTACGCTTGGCACAACCAATGCACAGATTATCAATAATATGACAGTCAGCATCATAGAGCACAGCTATGGAAAACCTTATATCAGTATGGATAAAGATGTATACGAAACTTTTTCAAAGGCGAAAACAGAAAACTATCAGACAATATATAACAATCCGCAGTTAAATGATATGTACAACAACAATATCCGTCCGATGTTCCACGATATGTATGAAGCACTTCTCACACAGGCAAAAAGGATGGACCAATCATCCATCCTTTACAAACATCATATTAATTATATCCGAAGTGCCAACCAATATAGTCATTATTTTAATATTGATAAATACATGGAGCACTACCTGAGTCAGGATCCGAATGAAATTGTCGTTGATTTCATGGCAAGCATGACCGATGATTATTTTATTGATCTGTACAACTACCTGTTTCCAAACGGATCCTACAAGGTTGACTATATCGGGTATTTCGACTAATGCATCAACAAGGACGTATACAATCAATCCATAATTGTATACGTCTTATTTTTTTCCGGAATTCATCGAATTGATATGGTTTCTTACGAAACCACAAGGATGTCTTCTAATCCGGAATAATCTCGATATATACCTGATCATATTTGTGCTTTAATTCCTGCTTGATCTCATCCCTTACCTGATGCAGGATGCTGATATGTATCACATCTGTCTGGTTGCCGATATAGACTTCCACCCAGATCTTCCGTCCCGTCTGGATCACATCAAGGAATGTCACTTCGTATGGATAATCCTTCATATGCTTATCTACGATGGAACGGATCTGGCTCAACACCTCTTCCTCCGGTGCAAACAAAACCAGATTCTTGATGCTCTGGAAGATCACAACAACCGGCTCCCGGATCAGCAAAATCGCCATCACTGCCGCTACTGCCGGATCAATATATGGTGTCAAGAAATGAAGCTTCGTATGAAGCAGCAACACCTGTACCACAAAAGCAACCGCCACACCCAGACTGCTCACAACATCCAGCTTCCACATATAGAGCTCTGCTTTGATCGTCTCTGATTCGTATTTCTTACTGTAATGATTCAGTATGAGATACATCGCTGCACATCCTATGCAGACAAGGAACTCAAACACTGCAATCTTCCCAGCATTTACCTCATGTCCGCCATGCACGAGCAGCTTTACGTTCTCCACAAGCAGATTACAAGTGAGTGCCAGCAAGACGCTGTACTTCACGAGCAGGAATAGCGATTCTACCTGTGAGTATCCATATGGGTGTTTCTCCGTAACCGGCTTATACAGAAGCGGCACCAACACAAGAAACGGTCCAATCATAACAAGATCTGCCGCATCAAACAAACAGTCCGTAAGCAGCGAATGTGAATGCGTGATCCACGCCATAACTCCTTCCGCTATAATAAATAAAAGGCTTCCCAGAAAAGATAATCGTAATATCTTCTTCTCTATCTTCAACTTATCTTTCTTCATATATCTAAATCAAATTCTCTTTCTGTAATTTCCTCTTTCTTTTCTAGTTCTCATCCGGATTCACAATGGCACCAATCTTAAACTGTTTTCCCTCTTTCTGCCACTGACAATACTCTGCAGTTGCCGCAAACAATACATCCCCGGAAGAATTGATTGCTGTCTCCAGCGAATCCTGTACCACGCCAATAATCATACCAACAGCTACTGCCTGCATCGATATATCCTGTGGAATCCCGAACAGCGAGCATGCCATCGGAATTAACAGCAAAGAGCCTCCTGCGACACCCGATGCACCACAGGCACCAAGTGTTGCCATCAGACTTAACATAAACGCCGTAGGAATATCAACTGCAACACCCATAGTATTTGCCACAGAGAGCGCCATAATCGTGATCGTAATTGCGGCACCATCCATATTGATCGTTGCGCCAAGCGGGATAGATACGGAATAAATATCCGGATCTAATCCAAGCCGCTTGCAAAGTGACATATTAACCGGAATATTTGCAGCCGAGCTCCGTGTGAAGAACGCAGTCACACCGGACTCCCGCAGACAACGAAACGCGAGGGGATATGCATTTTTCTTCAGGAACAGACTGGCCAGCAACGGATCTACAATAAGTGCAACCGTTAACATCGCTCCAACCAACACCAATAACAGCTTTCCATATTCTTTGAATATCGAAAGTCCACTCTCGGAAACGGTTGTAAACACCAGTCCCATAATACCAAATGGTGCACAGCCGATGATCCAGCGAACCACACGCGAAACAGCATCTGAAATAGAAACAAGCGATGCTTTTACTCCCTTGCCGGCACTGCGCATGGCAAGTCCAAACAGTACTGCCCATGCTAAGATACAGATATAATTGGCATCAAGCATTGCCCGAAGCGGGTTGTCTGTAATATTCATCAGGATATTCTGCAGCACCTCCACGATGCCCGAAGGCACAACCTCCGACTGATAGGACTCAATATCAAGCGTCATAGTTACCGGGAACAAAAAGCTCGCACTCACAGCGACCACCGCTGCAAGCATCGTACTTAAAATATACATAAATGTATCATACGGAACTGCTTGCCATTTCCTTTCCCCGCATTTGCAATCGAACTGATTACGAGCACAAACACCAGAATTGGTGCAATTGCTTTCAATGCCCGCACAAACATCGTTCCGATCAGACCAATACCAGTCGCCTGTGGCACTAAAATACCAAGCCCTGCTCCTATCACAATTCCGATCGCAATCTTCGCAATCAGAGATACACGATTCCATGCATTTACTATGTTCTTCATTTGTTACATATCTCCCATATCATTATTCACAGTATGTCAGCTTCTACAAAGTAAGCCAACGCAATGCTCATTGTAACATAGAAAAACTGCTTCGTATATACAAACCGTTGGGAATTTTGCAATATATAAACTTATTATTCATCTGATAGAATAATGTAAAAACATACTTGACAACATTAAGTCTTACAGATATTATAATACTGAAATGAGTTTTACGACCGTACAGCTATTGCTCAAGCGGCTTGCTCATTTCTTTTTTTATTCTCAATATATCATATAAATACAATTTATTATCTTCATCATGTCTTACGATCAACTTGCCTTAAATATATTATAACCTTCAAGTTCATTATCTATATTGTACTTTGGTAATGTAAATCTTGTGTCATATCTATACCATCCAAATTTTGCGTCCTTCTTATGTTTAATTGCATAGTTCTCAGCAAATGATCTATTTGTTGCAATCCTTATTATCTCCTTGATCGCTATAGAGTTATTTGCTTTTGCATACAAATTAGCTCCTTTTAAGGTTTTAGTATCTTTAGAATGTACAAATTCATCCGGAAAATCTTTTCCAATATAGATCATGTCGTCTGTATCAATTATTTCTTCACATTCTCCTATGTATTCTTTTAGATATTCTTCTACCATATTCCAGTCAACACTTTTTCTACCCTTAAATCTAAGATCATTAATAAGTACAATCTTATTACCATCGCAATCAAAAATTATTCGTACGTGATGTTCCTTATTCGAACTATGATATTGTAATCTCACCTTATAGTTTATCAACCGTAGCAAATAGTCTGACATCTTCCTTCGCCCTGATTCCCAATCTTCCTAAGTTCTAAGCGGGATTCCTAAAGATTCTGCCATCATTCGTTGATTTAAGCCTGTTATTTTTCGTAAATCTTTTAAGATTTCCACTTGATTACTTGTGCTATGATTCCCATTGATTCCGACATCTTCTCTTGCTTTTTATTCTACCTATCTGACTATTTTTCTGAAAATTTATGCTAACAACGTGTAGCATATAATTTTATAGAGCAAAATCATAACCACCCGTCAAACAGGTGGTTATGATTATCGAAATAATTATACACCATATTTTCCAAGTATAACCATAGTTACCTTAAAACATACTTTTAGCAATACCTTATACGCATCTTCATCCAGAGAAAGTAAACTCTTCTCGCCATCCTTCCATTCAATAGCAACGAGATATTCCTTACTCTTCTTACCACCCACACCTGCTATTGCTCCGAATCCACCAAATAGTGCTACACCTAAAGCACCTTTCCAGAATGAATACTGGTCTTTGTTGGATTCGTCTATTACAGTGTAGGAAGAAATATAGCGTGGTGTTAATCCTCCATCACATATTAACATATCTCCAGAATTGATAATTTTTTTATTCTTATATTTTCCTTCTAGGAACATATTGATATTTTTCATGTATTACTCTCCTTCACATTTTTATTTTATGATATCAAATTAATTAGTTATATTCAATATTCACAAATGGAAAGTTAAAGCTTTCTAAATAATATTAAAACCCTAAAAATGGTGTAGATAGTTTATTGATGGATTCAGATAAATGTACAACCAGCAAAAAATTAAACATAAAAAAGTCCCCTATACTCTATTATGAAGTATAGGAGATTTTTTTGATTACTTAATCAAGCATTTTTTTATTTTTTAGTTTTTTTATACATTGCTTTTTGTAACTGTTTTTGTGTCAAATAACACGAAATTGAGCTAATATCTCCAATATCAAACTTTACAAAATCATTTTGTGTATTTCCCTCAAACAAAAATCTATATTCAGATTGATTGGCATATTTTTTACGTTTCCAGAAAGCAATATTCGAAGTTGAATACATAATATCTAACAACATTTGCAAATTATCATATTTTTCATCATAATAATTTACAAATCCATGCTTTATCATTTTAAAACCTTTTTTTATAGCCGCCCTTTCAATTTTATTTACAAACTCTTCCATGTTTGTGATAAGAAGTGAAGCTTCTCCAAATTTTGTTAATTCCTCTTCTACTAATTTATGTTCTTTATATTGTGGTATAATCCCTGTCATACAAAATACAAAATTATCCTTTACCGTTGTTGGTATAGCTATATTATTAACATGTACTGCATAGTTTTCATCTGGAATATAAATATCTGCCTCTCTCAAAGGCACAGATGCTTCCCATGCATCTCCAACTACATCATCACCTTGTTTCTTCTCCAAATCAATGTAATATTGTAAAGATTTACAATATACACATCCCGCCTGAAATTCCTTTATACGTGCTTCCGTTTTTGTTTTTATAAGTGGAACTCCTTTTATTATAATTTTGTCATTCATATTTATCCTTTCTTTATTCTACAAAACCATACATACTATAAAATATTTATTCATAACTACTTATAATAGTATACCCTTTGATTATAGAAAATAACAGAAGTTCCTGCAACCATCACCAGATAACTACAGACACTTCTCTTCATTCTTTAAAAATAAAACTCAACATTTCCATATAAATTTGTTCATTTATTGATTATCTTAACACCGCTTGTATAATATGCATTATATTTCGTAAAACATTTTCGGTATATTATAATTGTTATTTGGAAGAATCAATCTTAAAAACCTAAAAAAGCACAAGCCCATCATTCATTTGTCAGAAGTCTATATATTCCATAGCTTCTCCATTCTCCCGGTTCAAAAAATATATAGCATCTTGGTTATCATTAATGTAAGGTCTTTATTAATTCTTACTGTTATTATACTTCTTAATCTCATTATTTTTTATTGAACTTATCCATTCAAACAAAACTGGTATAGTATTGTACTTGCAATAAATTCAAGAACAGTTGTACTTTCTTCCATCTTAAAAATGGTACTATAATAATTCAATGCAACTATAACTATTAAAGCCATAATAAGAGCAAATCTAAATGAAATTGCAACAATTTTTCTATCTGAAAGTGTTAATATCTTATTTGCTATCTTTTTTATTTCTCCATATATGAGCACACATATAATGCAAATATATCCAACTGATGAATTTGCTAATGACACCAATATATTTACAAAATTAATTACCATGTCCAAAACAATGTAATGGGAAATAATACTATCCTTATCCATTTAAGAAATTGGTTATATTTTCCCATACTTTCCATCATATAAGTTGTGAGAGATACAGATTTTGGAGAA
>ERZ859937.536-NODE-536-length-15792-cov-1.692826_pt1 | contig 15792 bp, 9 predicted proteins | sample MGYA00509985_ERZ859937 | MGnify/ENA primary metagenome ERZ859937 (study PRJEB30046, sample SAMN00715169) | human gut metagenome | study: EMG produced TPA metagenomics assembly of the A metagenome-wide association study of gut microbiota in type 2... | reverse complement strand
TTTAAGGAACTTCTTTGTATTTTTCTATCCGTGTGATTGTGAATTAATCTGTGTTAATCTGTGTAATCTGTGGTGAAATATGAAATGGCTAAAGCGACAGCACAGCCTCCACTTCCACATCATCTCCAAACACATCCTTGCCATGAAGCTCTTTCAGCTCGATGATGAAGTTTACATACACTTTCTTGGGGTTCATCTGTTTCACCAGTTTGCAGGCGGCTTCCATTGTTCCACCGGTTGCCAGCAAGTCGTCGTGTAGCAAAACTACGTCGTTCTCGTTGAGGGCATCCTATGTATCTGAATGGTGTCTTTGCCATATTCTTTATCATAGCTTTCTTCAATGGTTTCTGCAGGAAGCTTTCCCGGCTTGCGGATAGGTACGAAGCCTGCCCCCAGTCTGGTGGCGAGAATGGGGCCCATAATGAATCCTCTTGATTCTATACCCACTACTTTGGTGATGCCTTTGTCTTTATACATCTCGTATAGTGTGTCCGAGAGTTCCTGCAAGGCGGTAGGCTCCTTGAACAAGGTAGTTACATCGTAGAATAGAATTCCCGGAATGGGGAAGTCGGGTATTTCCCGGATGCTTTTGGTAAGAGTTCTTTGCTCATAATCAGTTTATTTAATACGTTTATTGAATTCTTTGTTTCACGTGGAACTTTGCGCTCTATCGTCCGCAAAGTACCAGTAGCACGTTGATGTCGCTTGGAGATACTCCCGGAATCCGACTCGCTTGGGCTATTGTTTCCGGATCTATCTTCATCAGCTTCTGTCTAGCTTCGGTAGAAAGGGATTGAATGGAATTATAGTCAAACTTACCTTTTATCTTGATACTTTCCAATCTTGCCAATTTATCCGCAATAATCCGTTCGCGTCCGATGTATCCCTCGTACTTGATGAGTATTTCTGCAGCTTCTACAATTTCTTCCTTTCTATCGGATATTTTATCCAGTTCTCGTTTAAAGGCACTGACGTGTTCGGCAATGTTCTCAATCGTTATCTGCGGACGGTTTATCAAATCTATCAATTTGCATCCTTGGCGCAGTGGAGTTGTGCCGAGCTGCTCCAATACCGGATTGATTAATGCCGGTTTCATCGAGTAATTCCGCGCGAAGTCTATAATCCGGTTCACGGCTTCACGTTTTTCTGTCAGCAGCTTGTACCGCTCTTCCTTGGCGAGTCCCAGCTTCCAGGCTTTTTCCGTGAGTCGCATGTCCGCATCATCCATACGGAGCAGGATGCGATATTCGGCACGGGAAGTAAACATACGGTAAGGCTCATCCACACCTTTTGTTACCAAGTCATCGATTAAAACGCCGATATATGCTTCATCCCTTGCAAGGGTGAACGGTTCTCCGCCGTGGCAATTGATGTGGGCGTTGATACCTGCCATGATTCCTTGTCCAGCTGCTTCCTCGTAACCGGTTGTTCCGTTTACTTGTCCGGCAAAGAACAGATTCTTTATATTCTTCGTTTCCAGCGTATGTTTCAGTTGGGTGGGGTCAAAGAAGTCGTATTCGATGGCATAGCCCGGGCGGTAGATGACGAGGTCTCTGAACGCCGGTATCTTTTTCAATGCTGCAATCTGGATGTTCATGGGCAATGAAGAAGAGAATCCATTCAAGTAGAGCTCTTGGGTTGTTTCCCCTTCGGGCTCCAGGAAAAGCTGGTGCTGCGGTTTGTCGGGGAAAGTCACAATCTTGGTTTCTATACTGGGGCAATAACGTGGGCCGATACTTTGGATTTGTCCGTTGAAAAGGGGAGAATCCGGCAGACCTTCCTGCAGGATGCGGTGTGCTTCTTCGTTGGTGAAGCAGGTCCAGCAAGGGAGCTGTTTCAAATGGCGTACATGAGTGTCCATGAACGAGAACTTGTGGAAGTCACATTCTCCGTCTTGGATTTCCATATCCTCATAATGCACGCTGCGTCCATCTATGCGTACGGGGGTTCCCGTCTTCATGCGTCCAAAGGTGATGCCATGCTTTGCGATGGATTCGGTTAATTGGTAGGATGCAGGTTCTGCCATACGTCCGCCTGGAAGCATGGTACGTCCCACGTGCATCAGTCCGTTGAGGAAAGTTCCTGCGGTGAGTACTACACATTTGGCATGGAACGTTACTCCCCATAGTGTTACTACTCCCGTAATTTCACCGTTTTCAACGAGGATTTCCTGCACGGTATCCTGCCAGATATGCAGGTTGGGGATATTTTCCAGAATTTCTCTCCATGCCCAGATAAATTTGTTGCGGTCGCACTGTGCGCGCGGGCTCCACATAGCGGGACCTTTGGAACGGTTCAGTATACGGAACTGTATGGCTGTCTGGTCTGTCACCAATCCCATATATCCTCCCAAGGCGTCTATTTCGCGTACTATCTGTCCTTTGGCGATGCCTCCCACTGCCGGGTTACAACTCATCTGTCCGATTTTGTTCATATCCATTGTGATAAGACAAGTCTTCGAACCCAGGTTTGCAGCAGCGGCAGCGGCTTCGCATCCTGCGTGTCCGGCGCCGATTACAATAACGTCATACTTAAACTCCATTCGTTCAGTGTATTTTAAAACTGTGCAAAGTTACGAAAAAAGTTGTATGCCGGGACGTGTCATATCTTAAAATCCGGATATATCTTCTTTGGCATTGCTTATATTTCCGTATCCAGCATCATACTTATTGCTTGGAATGCTTAGGCTATAGACATATTGCTTGTATTTGGCTTAAAATACAATCAAAATGAAGCTTTTTGAATACTATTGCTTTTCTTTTTGAAAAAGATACATACCTTTGCAGCGTTTGGATATTAAAAAGTGTTTTGATTGACTAATTTTAAGGAAGAGAAGCATGAGAAAGAAATTCTTCTTGTTAATCATTGTCTGCCTGGTTATGGGGGCGGGAGTGATGGCTCAGACGTCTACGGTCTCGGGAACAGTATTTGCCGAGGACAACAATGAGCCGATTATTGGGGCATCGGTATTGGTGAAAGGTACAACACTGGGGGCAGTGACCGATATCGAAGGTAACTTTACAATCTTGAATGTGCCGAGTACGGCAAAGACAGTGATTGTCTCTTTTGTAGGTATGCAGAAAGTGGAAGCTACCATAAAGCCTGCTATGAAGGTGGTGTTGAAATCGGATTCGGAATTGCTGGATGAAGTGATGGTAGTGGCTTACGGCACGGCCAAAAAGAGCAGCTATGCAGGTTCGGCTTCTTTAGTGAAAGCGGATGCGCTGAAAGACATTCCGACGACCAGCTTTGAAAACGCGTTGAACGGTAAAGTGGCGGGCTTGCAACTGACGAATAATTCCGGCCAGGCGGGTTCCGCACCGGCCATCCGCATCCGTGGCATAGGTTCTATGAATGCCGGGAATGAACCGTTGTATGTAGTGGACGGTGTTCCGGTCTCTTCGGGCAATACGGGGCAGATGAGCGGTGAGCTCTATTCTACCAACAACATCATGAATACGTTGAACCCGGAAGACATCGAATCTATTTCTGTATTGAAAGATGCGGCGGCCAGCTCGCTTTATGGGTCGCGTGCGGCAAACGGCGTCATTCTGATTACTACCAAAAAAGGACAGATTGGCAAGCCGGTGGTGACGCTGAAAGCCGAAGTGGGCTTCACGCCCTGCTGGGCAACGGACAACTATGAAACGGCCAGCGTACAGGAGAATGTGAATATGCTCTACACCGTATTTCACGATGCCCGTACAAGCGGTAAGGGCGAAACGGACGAAAAGGCGGCAGCCTATGCCATAGGCCAGTTGAACAGCCGTTTCAACAAACATGGCTACCAATTTACCACAAATGGTACGGGAGCTTACGAGAACGTCAATATCCTTGAGTACGACAACTCCGGGCGTGGAGGCAAATACTACGATTGGGACAAGGCATATTTCCGTACCGCCATTTATCAGACCTACGATATGTCCGTCAGTGGTGCTACGCAGAATACCAACTATTACACTTCCCTTTCCTATACCCAGGACGAAGGACGTTTGAAGATGAACAGCTTCGACCGTGTTTCCGGTCGCCTGAACCTCACCCAGAAGGTGAGGAAATTCCTTGAACTGACCACCAATGCCAGCCTGGCGCGTACCAAGAAAAGCGGTTATAATGATACACGCAACACGGGCAGCAATTACTTCATGCAGACCCGTAACTTGCTGTGGGGACTCTACTGGCCCACTGATTACAAGACCGGCGAGCTCTGGACCGAACGTTACGGTAGCTACGCCTACAATGGGCTTTATTATGACAAAGAGTGGGAGAACGGTTCTACCAGTACCAAAATCATGGCTGCGGAGACGCTCACCCTGCATCTGATGCCGGGCCTGGACCTTCGTTCTATCTACTCTTACGACAATACTACTGTAAAAGACCATATCTATTACAGTGCCAATCACTATAAAGGCTCGGCAGACAATGGGAATGTCAACGAATACCGTACTACATACGAGAAGATGGTTACCTCCACTACCGCCAATTATACCGGCACCTTCGACAAACACACAGTTGGCACCATGGGGGTTTCGAAGCGGAGAAGAACAAGACAGACTATGTGCGTGCCACAGGAAGCAATCTTGCGGTCAGCACCATTCATACAGTTTCTACTGCCGGAACGCAGACTTCTGCCGGATATTCCTGGGGAAACTCGATGGTGTCCGTGCTCTCCAAGTTGGATTATAATTACGATGAACGCTACTTCATTTCCGGTTCTTACCGCCGCGACGGTTCTTCCCGGCTCAGCAAGCAGGAACGTTGGGGAAACTTCTGGTCAGTGGCAGGAGCGTGGAACATCATGCGCGAGGGGTTTATGAGCAAATATTCTTTCCTGAGCAACCTGCGTATACGTGCCTCTTATGGTATTAACGGTACGCTGCCTTCGGACAATTACGGCTATATGAGCTTGATGAGCTATACCAGTAAGTACATGGGTAACCCGGGCGGTACAATCACTACCGTCACCAATGACAAGCTGTCTTGGGAGACGAGCTACAACACGAATGTGGGTATCGACTTCGGCTTCTTCGGCCAGCGTCTGCGCGGTACGGTGGAATACTTCAACCGTGATTCGAAGAACCTGCTCCAGGATGTTCCCATTTCGATGGTTACGGGATTTTCCTCTACGTTGCGGAACGTAGGATGCATCAACAACCATGGGGTAGAGGTGGAGTTGAGTGGTGACATCATTGATAGTAAAGGATGGTTATGGAGTGCCGGTGTCAACGCAACCTTTCTCCGTTCTGAGGTGAAAGAGTTGTATGGCGGTGCGGACATTATCTGGTACGACCCCACCAGTAGCGACAGCCGTGCGCAATATGTATACCGGGAAGGTCAGTCCACGCTGGCTTTCTATGGATACGAATGGGCAGGTGTGGACAAGACCAACGGCAAGAACGTCTACTATGTAAATGACCCCAAGAATGGCAAGGCCGGAGATTTTGAGTATAACGGACGCGGAGCTACTTATGACTATAACAATGCCAACTACACCATCATCGGCAATGCCGTTCCCAAAGTGTATGGGGGCATCAATACCTCGGTCTCCTACAAAGGCATAGCCCTTTCGTTGGGCTTTACCTATAAGATAGGAGGAGACTTGTACGATGGAGCCTACATGGATGTGGCCGACGACGGTTATTATTGGGAGCGTATCCGTGCTAAAAGCTACTACAACAACCTTTGGACGCCAGACCATACGAACGGTACAGAGCCCCGTATCGAAGGTGTAGACCTCGATGACCCACAACAATACAGCAGCCGCCACTTGTTCAATGCCAGTTATCTGCGCTTGAAGAATCTCTCATTGGCCTATACGCTGCCCAAAGCCATGACCCGCAAGGCTTTCATCGAGAATGCCCGCCTTTTCTTCACTGCCAGCAACCTTTGGACAATAGCCAAATACAAGGAGGCAGACCCCGAAGTGAGCGAATACGGCACACGTGGTTGGGAAACCCCTATCGGAAAAACATTTGTCGTTGGCGTTGAATTGAAATTTTAATGAACTGGAGGAACTAACAATGAAAAAGATATATCATTTATTGGCACTTGTGATACTTGGTGCCTTTACATTCACTTCGTGTGACGATTTTCTGGATATGCAGCCCACCAACTCCGGAAATGCAGAAGGTGCTGTCGGTACGGTAGCCGATGCTCAGGTGGTTATCAACGGTGTGATGAGTGCGATGACCTCATCGTCCTATTACGGCAGAAACCTTTTTATGTACGGTGATGCCAAGGGCGGTGACCTCACGATTTTTGCTGCCGGACGCGGACTGGATGCATTCTATACGTTCAACCACACTTCCAACAGCAATACTTATTCCGGTTTCTGGAGCCGTGGATATTACTGCATTCTGCAGGTCAACACCTTGTTGAGCAACATTGAGAAGCTGGAAGAATCGGGCAGTATGGAAGATTTTTCCGAAGCCAAAGGGCAGGCGTTGACTCTGAGGGCGCTGTTCTATTTCGATTTGGTCCGTCTCTACGGGCTTCCTTACAATTACAACAAGACCTCTTATGGAGTTCCCAATGTAACCGAGCCGCTTACGGTGAACGCCCAGCCCACCCGTGCTACTGTGGAGGAGAACTATCGCCAGATTCTGCAGGACTTGTCGGACGGGGCGGCCCTGCTTGCCAAGAAGAAGACAAAGCAGAGCGGATATGCGGACTATTACACCAACATAGCCCTGCAAGCGCGTGTGAAACTCTATATGGAAGATTATGACGGTGCTTTGAACGCTGCCCGGGAGATTATAGAAAGCGGTGTGTACAAACTGTATGAGCCTGCCGATTGGACGGCTTCCTGGAGCAAGCAGTTTGGTTCCGAGTCCATCTTTGAGCTGGGCATCACCACTGAGGAATCAGACCTGGGAACTTCTTCTTTGGGCTTTTACCTGATGCGCTACGGACAGTTGAAGAATGCCATGGGCTGGTATCTTGCCAGCGATTATTTCTTGAACCGTCTGGGTGAAGACGAGACGGATGTGCGTTGGGGAATCATGGACAACGATGAATACTGGGTGGACAATGAGATTGAACGCAAGGGAGCCTGCTACAAGTATATGGGCAGTACCACTCTGGCAGGTGACGGCAAGGCAACCAATACAGCCGTCAATATCAAGATAATCCGTCTTTCCGAGATATATCTGATTGCCGCCGAAGCAGCCTTGCACTCCACGAAGCAGGAAGCAGGCGCAGATGCCGCCGCCGGTTACCTGAATGAAATCCGCAGGCGTTCTCCCGGACTGGCACCGGCCACTGCCGCTACCATTACCGATGATATGATTCTGGACGAGCGCAGCAAGGAGCTTTTTGGTGAAGGACAACGCTTCTTCGACATGATGCGTATGGGCAGAACCATCGAATTCAACGACGATTTTCAAGATATTCCGGTGAGTCACCGTGGAAAAACAATCGACCGTACTTTCGAGAAGATTGTGCTTCCTATTTCGCAGGATGAGATAAATGCCAATCCGGCATTGGAGAACCAGCAGAATCCGGGATATTAGTCGTTCCCTGCTGTCTATTGTTTGCTACTCCTTGTATATCAGGGAGGTATTTTGCCAACAAGTTGTCACTGCCTTGGCAAACTTTTGCCACGCCTATGGCAAAGTTTTGCCAACGCGGTGGCAAAGTCTTGCCAATGGGAAGGCAAACCTTGTCATAGGCGTGGCAAGAAAAGCGGAAAAAGGTGCCTTTGATGAATTTCTTTGATAAAATGAGACGGTAATACCTTGATATTCCACAAAAATACTATTTATTGGTTCGAAATTTCTATTCTTTTTTTCTGAATCGGCTTATCTTTGCTTTCGTAGAAACCAATAAAAAGTTATAATACTATGAGAAGATTTTTCCTCATATCGTCATTCTTGACGTTGTTTGCAATCGGAAGTTCGGCGCAATGGAAGCCGGCAGGTGATAAAATCAAAACGGACTGGGCATCCCAGATCAATCCCGCGAATGTGTTGCCCGAATATCCTCGTCCCATCATGGAACGGAGTGACTGGAAGAACTTGAACGGACTGTGGAATTATGCCGTTATAAATAAAGGTGAGCATCTTCCGGCAGAGTTCGAAGGGCAGATACTTGTTCCCTTTGCCATCGAATCCTCCTTGTCCGGAGTTGGAAAAAGAATCAATGAAAACCAGGAACTGGTCTACCAGCGCAGTTTTGAAATTCCTTCTGCCTGGAAGGGAAAACAAGTGCTGTTGCATTTTGGTGCTGTCGACTGGAAAACGGATGTATGGGTGAATGATGTGAAAGTAGGCAGCCATACGGGTGGATTTACTCCGTTCTCCTTCGATATTACTGCCGCCCTTTCTGGCAAAGGCAATAATCAGTTGGTCGTAAAGGTTTGGGACCCGACGGATAAAGGACCTCAACCCCGTGGAAAGCAGGTCAGCAATCCGGAAGGTATCTGGTACACTCCCGTAAGCGGTATCTGGCAGACGGTATGGATGGAGCCGGTTGCCGGAAAACATATCGAGAATCTCCGTATCACTCCCGATATTGACCGTAATCTGTTGACAGTGAAGGCTGAATTGAATAGTGCATGTCCTTCCGACTTTGTGGAAGTGAATGTGTATGACGGCAATCAACTGGTAGCCACCGGCAAAAGTATCAATGCAGAGCCGGTGGAGGTGTCCATGCCCCGGAATGCCAAGTTGTGGAGTCCGGATTCCCCCTTCCTCTATACGCTGAAAGTGACTCTGAAAAGCGGAGGCAAGGTAGTGGATAAGGTGGACAGCTATGCTGCCATGCGTAAGTACTCCACCCGTCGTGACGCGGATGGCATCGTACGCCTGGAACTAAATAACGAGGCTTTGTTCCAGTTTGGACCGCTGGACCAGGGTTGGTGGCCCGACGGACTGTATACAGCTCCCACAGACGAGGCTTTGCTGTATGATGTACAGAAGACGAAAGATTTCGGTTTCAATATGATTCGCAAGCATATCAAGGTGGAACCGGCACGTTGGTACACACATTGTGACCGTTTGGGTATCATCGTATGGCAGGATATGCCGAGCGGTGACCGTAATCCGGAATGGCAGAACCGCCGCTATTTCGACGGAACAGAACTGAAACGCTCCGCCGAATCCGAAGCCTATTATCACAAGGAATGGAAGGAAATAATGGATTGTCTCTACTCTTATCCGTGTATCGGTACATGGGTACCGTTCAACGAAGCCTGGGGGCAGTTCAAGACGGTAGAGATAGCCGAATGGACGAAACAGTATGACCCGACCCGTCTGGTGAATCCGGCAAGTGGCGGTAACCATTATACTTGCGGTGACATGCTCGACCTCCACAACTATCCCCAACCGGAAATGTATTTGTATGATGCACAGCGCGCCACGGTTTTGGGTGAGTATGGCGGCATCGGCCTTGTCTTGAAAGACCATATCTGGGAACCGAACCGCAATTGGGGATATGTTCAGTTCAACTCTTCCAAAGAAGTGACTGATGAGTACGTGAAATATGCCGATATGCTGTATCAGATGATAAAAAGAGGTTTCTCGGCAGCCGTCTATACACAGACCACGGATGTGGAAGTGGAAGTGAACGGTCTGATGACTTACGACCGCAAGGTGATAAAGCTGGATGAGAAACGCGTGAAAGAGATAAATACACGTATCTGCAATTCACTTAAGAAATAGGGGCATTTACAATTTACCATTTACAAAGTACAATTTGGCTGCGCTGTCATCTGCATAGTTAAATTGTACTTTGTAAATGGTAAATTGTACATTAAAAGTGTTGTTATGAGACAGTTGATTATAAAGCTTTTACTTGGCCTGTGCATGGGAGCGGCGTTGCCGGTCTGTGCGCAGGATGCTGTTCATTACTATTTCAGAACGATGGATATCCGGAACGGTCTTTCGCAGAACACCGTGTATCAGATTTTGCAGGATAGGAAAGGCTTTATGTGGTTCGGAACCAAGGACGGTCTGAACCGTTATGACGGATTGTCTTTCCGTATTTACAAGAAAGAGAACTCCGGTTTAGGCAAGAATTTCATAACCGCGCTCTACGAGGACCGCCGGGGAAATATCTGGATTGGTACCGATGGGGGAGTCTTTATTTACGACCCGGTACTGGATTCCTTTACCGCTTTCGATGAGGCCAGTGATAATGGCAGTGTTATCAGGGATTTTGTCACCATGATTGGAAGTGACGAGGACGATAATATCTGGATATCGGTAGAAAACCAGGGGTTGTTCTGCTATAAACCGGATGAAGGGAGGTTGCTGAACCATCTGCACGATTCGGGACTGCCCAATGTAACCCGCTTTTGGCTGAATGGGAATACGTGTTGGCTGGCCTTGTATGCGGATAATCTTTACTATGCGAAAGCTGACTTTGAAACTCCTCTGCAGCCTTTCAAGGATGCGGAAGGAAATGAAATTTTCAAAAATGATATTATTAACTGGCAGGTCAACGGACCCCATAACTGCGTGTATATCGCTTCGCTGAACGGTTTGACAGAGATAAATCAGACTACAGGCAAGACGCGGAAGCTGCTGAACACCTATGTGAGGGCTTTGCAGTTCAAATCTGACAACGAGCTGTGGGTGGGCGCAGAGTCCGGCTTGTATATTTACAATCTGACGAATGACAAGATTACCCATTTGACCGTTCCCGACCAGGATGATTCGTATGCATTGTCGGACAATGCCATTTATTCGCTCTGCTGCGACAAGGAGAACGGCATGTGGATAGGGTCTTATTTCGGTGGAGTGAACTATTGCCCTTATCAGTGGACTTATTTCGAGAAGTTCTATCCGAGAGACAATCTCAGGCATTTCGGCCGTCGTGTACGGGAAATCTGTGAAAGTAATGATGGCACCTTGTGGATAGGTACCGAAGACAAAGGCTTGTTCAATTACAATCCGGAAAACGGAAAGATAGAGCCTTTTGAGCATCCGGCCATTTATCAGAATGTCCACGGCCTTTGCCTGGACGGGGATGATTTGTGGGTAGGTACGTTCTCCGGTGGTCTGAATCGGGTGAATCTTCGGACCAGACAGGTGAAACATTATGCCAAGGGTGAGAGTGAGAATTCCATGGTCGCCAATGACGCCTTTACCATTTGCAGGACCACTACGGGAGACGTGTGGATAGGCACCACGTCCGGTCTGTTGAAGTACAATCGCTCTACAGATGACTTTACCCGGATTCCTCAGCTGAAGAATATGTTTACTTATAACATTCTGGAGGACTTCAACGGAAATCTGTGGTTTGCTACTTTCTCCAATGGAGTGTTCTGCTACAATGTAAGAAGCCAGCAGTGGAGGAATTATCTGTCTAATGAGAATGATTCGACCTCTCTTCCCTACAATAAGGTAATCAGTATCTACGAAGACAGCAGGAAGCGTCTGTGGTTCATGACGCTGGGTGAGGGCTTTTGCCGCTACAATCCGGAAACGGACAATTTTACCCGTTATGACATGTCGAAAGGATTTCCGAGCAATACCATCTACAAGATGGTCGAGGACAAGCGGGGAAACTTATGGATTACTTCCAATTATGGTCTGGTCTGCTTCAATCCCGATACGGAGAGCAAACATGTCTATACCACGGCAAACGGGCTGCTGAGCAACCAATTTAATTTCCAGTCCGGTTACATTGACAAGAAGGGACGCATCTATTTGGGAAGTATCAACGGATTCATAGCCTTTGACCCGGAAACTTTTGTGGAGAACACTTTTCTCCCTCCCGTAGTGATTACAGATTTTTATCTGTTCAACAAACGGCTTTCGGTGGATAGTCCGGATTCTCCTTTGGAGAAGAGCATCACCTATGCGGATGAGATAGAGCTGGATGCCGACCAGAATTCTTTCTCTTTTCAGGTTGCAGCCTTGAGTTACCAGGCACCCGAAATGAATGGTCTTGAATGTAAGCTGGAAGGCTTTGACCGTGACTGGTATACGGTAGGACGGAATTCCATCATCAACTATTCAAACCTTCCTTATGGAAGCTACACATTGCGTATAAAAGGTTCCAACAGCGATGGCAAGTGGAACGCGACGGAACGTGTGCTCGACATCCATATTCATCCTCCTTTCTATCTCTCCACTTGGGCGTATGCTGTTTATACGGTATTGGCGTTATGTTCACTGGCTGCTGTAATTATCTATTTCAGAAAACGGACCCGGCAGAAGCATCAGCAGGCTATGGACAAGTTTGAGCGGGAAAAGGAACGGGAGTTGTATACTGCGAAGATAGACTTCTTCACGAATGTGGCGCATGAGATACGTACACCGCTTACATTGATAAAGAGTCCGCTCGAGAATGTATTGGCTTCCCGTTCTGTTTCGGATGACATCAGGGATGATTTGGAGACCTGGAACTGAATACCAACCGGCTGCTCGACTTGGTGAACCAGTTGCTGGACTTCCGGAAGACGGAGACGCAAGGCTTCCAATTGAATTTTGTGGAATGTGACGTGTCTGAGCTCTTACAAAAGACGTATAAGCGTTTCAAGCCTTTGGCACGTGAAAGGGGGCTGGCATTGAGTATAGAGACTCCCGAAAGCTTGTATGCTTCGGTTGATAGGGAAGGGCTTACCAAGATTATCAGCAATCTGCTGACCAATGCGATAAAGTATTCGGAGACCTATATACGCATCAGGCTATATTCGGAAGGTGAAAGACTGCTGCTTTCTGTATGCAATGACGGCCTTGTCATTCCGGTAGAGATGCGCGAGGAGATTTTCAAGCCGTTCATCCAGTATAAAACCGGTACGTTGCGCTCTGTGCCCGGCACCGGTATCGGGCTTGCGCTTGCCCGTTCATTGGCCGAACTCCATGAGGGTACGTTGTGCATGGAAGATTCGATGGAGAACAACTGTTTCCTGCTGTCACTTCCGCTGAAGCACGAGCAGACGGTGGCTATGGAGCATAAAGAACCGGTAACGGGCGGGGAATCCTCTGAGGAAAGTGGTGCAGGTACTGCCTTGGAACAGCACCGATATACTCTTTTGGTGGTGGAAGACAGTCTGGAAATGCAGGCATTTGTTGTGAAACAGCTCTCTTCGGAATATCGTGTGCTGACTGCCGTGAATGGGGTGGAAGCTTTGAAGGTGTTGAAGGAACATACTGTAAATCTTGTCATTTCAGACATTATGATGCCCGAGATGGATGGATTGGAGCTGTGCGAGCATCTGAAGTCCGAGCTTGACTATAGCCATATACCGATTATCCTGCTTACGGCGAAGACGACTCTTCAAGCCAAAATAGAGGGAATGAAGCTGGGGGCTGACGTATATATAGAGAAACCTTTCTCCGTGGAATATCTGAAAGTTTGTGTGGCCAATCTGCTGAACAACCGTGAGAAGCTACGGGCTTCTTTTGTCAATTCTCCTTTTGTGCAGACGGGCAGTATGGCAATGACAAAGGCAGATGAATCTTTCCTTAAAACATTGAAGGAAGTGGTGGTTGCCAATATGCAGAATCCGGATTTCTGTCTGGATGATATGGCAAGCCTGCTGAACATGAGCCGTTCGAGCCTGAACCGGAAGATAAAGGGCATATTGGATATGACCCCGAATGACTACATCCGCCTGGAGCGGTTGAAGAAAGCGGCGCAGCTTTTAAAGGAAGGAGAGTGCAAAATCAATGAGGTTTGCTACATGACCGGCTTCAATACTCCTTCCTATTTCACCAAGTGCTTCCAAAAACAATTCGGTATTCTGCCCAAAGACTTCGTGAAATGATAGCATGGAATGCTTGCTAAATATAACAATCCAATCAAATGCCCCTGAGGTGTCTCTCAGGGGCATTTTTTGGATTTATAATTGCATAGATTGAAGCGATATTTGCATTAATTTTAGCTTTATGCGGATATATTTGCATCCGAAAGCCAACAATTTATAATACTATGACCCCTATGCCTATGACGTAACAAATCCTAATCAATGTTCTATGATTGGCAGAAGTGACTAATCACTTTCTGCGGTGTATTTAAAAAGCGGGCGTTAGTTTCCGCATAGTTTTAAAATCTAATTCTATAAAAAATGATCAAGAAAATCTTATTCTTATTCTTTGTTGTGTTTGCAGCTACCGCTTATTCACAAGATGTGACCATAACGGGAACGGTGACGGATGCAAATAGTGAGCCTTTGGTGGGCGTGAATGTATTGGTGAAGGGTACTACCACGGGTGCCTTACCGATATTGACGGTAATTTCTCAGTGAGTGGAAAAAAAGGAAGTACACTCGTTTTCTCTTATATCGGTATGCTTACGCAGGAAGTTGTCTATAAGGGAACTGCCTTGCGCGTGGTGATGAAAGATGACTCGAAAGCGCTGGAAGAAGTGGTTGTCATCGGTTATCAGACGGTGAAGAAGTCCGACTTGACCGGAGCGGTTGCCGTGGTTGATACCAAGGAAATGAAGAAAAGCGCTGCAGGAACACTGGTCAGCCAGATGCAGGGCTTGGCAACCGGTATTAACGTACGCAGTAGCGGTAGGGCAGGCGAAGATGCCTCTATTGAAATTCGCGGTGTCGGTTCCTTGAGCAATAACTCTCCGCTGTGGGTTATTGACGGTATGATTACAGACCCGGGTGTTGATTTCAATCCTGCGGATGCAGAGTCCATCCAGATTCTGAAGGATGCTTCTGCTGCTGCCATCTACGGTTCGCGTGCTGCCAACGGTGTGATTATCGTTACTACCAAGAAAGGTGCGAAAGGCCCATGAAAGTGAATGTAAGCGTAAAGGAAACATTGGAATGGAGCCCGAAATTCGATTTGATGAATGCGGCAGAATATATCAAGTATAATGATATTGCCTATAATGAAGCCATCAAAGACGGTATTGCCACTGTAAACAGCACTCAGAAACACTCACAGTATGATACCAACTGGCAAGATGAAGTGTTGAAGACCGCATTGGTGCAGGACTACAACGTATCGCTTTCCGGTGGTGGCGATTCCGGCAGTTATTTTGTATCAGCCGGTTACTATAACAATGACGGCGTTTCTTATGGAAATACTTTCGACCGTTATAGCTTCCGTGTCAATACACAAGGTAAAAAGGGCTGGTTCTCTTTTGGTGAAAACTTGGCTTATTCACTCACAAACACAGACCCGAACCAGACCAATACCTACAATGACTTTTTGCGTAGATGCCTACCATTCCTATCTATGATGAGAATAACCCGGGTGGATATGGCTATGGTGATGCTGCCAAGTACAATACGTTCGGTGTAAACCCGATTGCCCGTGAAGATTTGGAATACCGTCATTTCCGCCAGAATCGTCTGAATGGTTCTTTATGGTTGGAATTCAAGCCATTCGAATTCCTTTCCTATAAATTCAATGGTGGTATTGACCTTTACTTTTATGAGAATTCATGGTTCCGTGGAGAAGGTAACTGGACTCAGAATCAGGAACACCGTGATCCGGAAAGCCAGAAGGCGCGTGACAATACCTACAACATGTTGATTGAGCACACGTTGAACTTCAATAAGGATTTTGGCAAGCATCATGTGGATGCCGTGGTCGGTACTACTTACCAGCACCATGAATGGGAAGGCTTGTGGGCTTCCCGTCTGAACTTCCCGATGTTGGGTAACGGTGATTATCTGACAGTATTGAATGCCGGACAAAGCAACCAGCAGAATTCAAACAGTATCAGTGAGAATGCGATGATTTCTTACCTGGGACGTGCGAACTACATCTATGATGATAAATATTATCTGACTGCTACCTTCCGTCGTGACGGTACTTCCCGCCTACCTAAGAATGACCGTTGGGGAAACTTCCTTTCCGTTTCATTGGGCTGGCGTATTAG
>ERZ859937.533-NODE-533-length-15841-cov-1.453820_pt1 | contig 15841 bp, 16 predicted proteins | sample MGYA00509985_ERZ859937 | MGnify/ENA primary metagenome ERZ859937 (study PRJEB30046, sample SAMN00715169) | human gut metagenome | study: EMG produced TPA metagenomics assembly of the A metagenome-wide association study of gut microbiota in type 2... | reverse complement strand
TTGATTTCTGCATTTTGTGTAGGAGAGAAAGGTCATCGTAGAGCTTTCTTCCGGTCATGGCGCGCGGCGCGGAGCATATGGCAAAGTGATTGTGAATGTGATTTTTGTCAATATGTGTTGCACAAACAAACGCAAATCTGTCGCTAAATAACTTTTCCATAAACTCCATTCCAATCTTGTGCGCTTCTTCCGGCGTGATCTTATCGCAGGCGAGAATGATTGAATGATATGGTAGGCTGTAATTTCATTTTTTCGCCGCTGTGTATCTCTATTCGTGAGCGCAAGATTGCAAGACTTCTTGATGAAATGATGGATTATTTTGAAGCAGCAGAGACGTATAATATGGGTGGTACCTATTCCGTCCGGTCTGTGACTGTTCCGGATAAAAACGGTGGTCGCTCCCATGAAAAATATTATTATATCGAGAAGCGGTTGTTCACCGAAGAGGAGCTTCGGCTGCTGTGTGACAGCGTTTGCTTTTCGCCGGGGCTTTCCATCAATGATGCGAAACACATGATTGAAAAGCTGACGAGACTCGCGTCAAAGAGTTTCAACAATATCTTCCGATTCGTTTTTTATTCTGACATTATTCTCCGCACATACAACGAAAAGGTATTTGAAAATCTGAGGATCATATCTGAAGCAATCAGTCGAAATTGCAAAGTCGCCGTCTATTATAAGGAGCGCGAGACAAGTACAGTCATTTCTCCGTTTTTTCTGGTTGCGCAGAAATTGATGGACAACTGCCACATGTCGAAGGAAGAAGCGGAAGCATTTGTAGAAAGAAATTGGTAAAACATATGAAAGGGTAGGGCTCGGAAGTATCTACTTACGAGCTTTTTACGTCGGAGATGGATAAAAGATCCCCTGTCATTTAAAATATGTAGAGTAAACGTTAAATATGTGATAGAATTTTGCATGACAGAGGGACACGAGATGCACATCAAACTTATGTGGAAGAAACAAAAACAGTAAAGGACAGTAAAAGTGGTATATTTAATCGGAGCAGGTCCCGGTGATCCGGGATTAATTACATACAAAGGCTTGCAGATCTTAAAATCGTGCGATGCGGTAATCTACGACCGGCTTGGGACGGGGGAGCTTCTCGATCTTGTGCGACCGGATTGTGCGAAGATCTATGTTGGCAAGCAGGCAGGTGCGCATTATAAGAAGCAGGAGGAAATCAACCGGATTCTGGTAGAGACCGCAGGAAAATACGAGAATGTTGTCCGCTTAAAGGGCGGCGATTCATTTGTATTCGGACGTGGCGGTGAGGAAATCCTTACATTGCAGGAATCAGATATTCCGTTTCAGGTGATTCCGGGTGTGACTTCTGCGATTGCGGTGCCGGAGGTGCTTGGAATTCCTGTGACGCATCGGGAGATGAGCCGGAGTTTCCATGTGATTACCGGACATACGAAGAAGGGCGAGGCAGATGCACTTGCGAATATTCATAAACAGGAGGGAACCAGTGTGTTCCTGATGGGACTTTCGAATCTGGAACCGATTATGCAGAGACTGCGCGAAGAGGGGGAATCGGAGGAGACACCGGTCAGTGTGATTTCAAATGGTATGCTGCCCGGAGAGACAATCGTGCGCGGTACGGTAGGGACGATCGGCAAGCTTGTTTCGAAGAATGAGCTTGTTTCACCGGCAATCATAGTCGTCGGGCAGACAGCTGCCTGCACGATGAAGGATAAGAAGCGCAGTGCGATTGATGGCTGCAAGATCGGTGTCGTTGGCACGGCAGTATTCCGGGAGAAATGCGCGGACTGCTGGAAGAAAAAGGCGCATCGCTGTTTTCAATCTGTGATATGCATGTCAGAACGTGTCCGGATATGGAGAAGTTGGATGTGGCAATTCAGAATTTGAAGGATTACCAGTGGATCGTATTCACAAGCCAGAACGGAATCAGGTTATTCTTTGACCGGGTGCGCGCGTGTGCAGTCGATCTTCGGAAGTTTAAGATATCCGATTTGCAGTGGTTGGAAGTGGCTGTGCGCAGGCGCTGGAGCAGTATGGATTTTATGCAGATTATATACCGGAGCAATATACGACAGAAAGTCTTGCAAATGGGCTTTGTACCATTGTAAAATCAGGAGAAAAGGTTTTGATTCCGCGGGCGAAGGAAGGAAGTCTGGTCTTAGAACAGATTCTATCTGCGAACCGGATTGACGCGGAGATTCTATCCATCTACGATGTGCGTGGCGCGCGGACAGAAAACTGGAAATACTTAAATAATTACGATGCAATTTTATTTGCAAGCGCTTCCGGGGTGCATGCATTTGCAGATTGCCTTGCCGAGACCGGACAGCCAGACTGGAATCCAGCACAAGGAAAGAAGCGCATTGTACTTGGCACAATCGGACAGGTGACAGCAGACGCCCTTATAAAATGTGGTCTGCCCGCCGATGTCATTCCGGAGAAGTGCGATGCGGAAGGCCTGGTAAGGGCATTGGATAGTGCGTTTGACGTGAAAAATACAGATAATAAGGTGTAAAATGTAGATGGAGGTGGACATACTTACCAATTCTTAAGCAGACCGTTGAAGCACGCTGGCACTTAATGAGCGACGGATTCATCGTCGCGAATTTAGTACCATTGCGTGCTGAACCGAGCGAGGAGACATCCATGGAACGTAGTTCCATTTAGGATGGATGTCGACGACTTATCACAGAGCATAGCGATGTGATGTTACCCGTGCGCGTCTGCGTAGAAATGGTAAGTATGTTCAACTCCTGTAGAGAGGTACATTTATAATTACTGTAAGTTATAGGAAAAGAGGAATATACACACATGATACGATTAAGAAGATTGAGAGAAAATGAAGTACTGCGAAACATGGTGCGCGAGACACAAATCAGCAAATCCGATCTCGTCTACCCGGTATTCATCAAAGAAGGAACCAATGAGAAGAACCCGGTCGATTCCATGCCGGGCATCTACCAGTATACATTGGATCGGTTCGATGAGGAACTAGAGCGCATACAGGCGGCTGGCATTCCGGCAATTTTGATCTTCGGTATCCCGGAGCACAAGGATGAATGCGGCAGCGGCGCTTACGATGAAAATGGTATCACACAGCGTGCGGTGCGCGAGATCAAGAAGATAGCACCGGAACTTTTGATTGTCGCAGATGTGTGCCTGTGCGAATATACCTCCCACGGACATTGCGGATTGGTGAAGGACGGAAAAATACTGAACGATGAGACACTTCCGCTGTTGGCTAAGATGGCAGTAACACTTGCCAAAGCGGGCGCAGACATGATCGCACCGTCCGACATGATGGATGGACATATCGCATATCTGGGAAGGCATTCGATGAAAATGGATGCGTGGATACATTGCTTATGGGATACAGCGCAAAGTTTGCGTCCGGATATTATTCTCCGTTTCGGGATGCGGCACATTCCGCTCCGGCATTTGGTGATCGCAGAACGTATCAGATGGACCCTGCAAATGGCAGAGAAGCATTGCGCGAATGTGAGGCAGATATCGAAGAGGGGGCGGATATCATTATGGTAAAGCCGGCACTTGCTTATCTTGACATCGTGAAAGCGGTGCGTGGCGAGACGAAGCATCCGCTCGCAGTCTACAATGTAAGCGGCGAGTATTCGATGGTCAAGGCAGCAGCATTAAACGGCTGGATCGATGAGAAGCGTATCGTCATGGAGAACATGATCGCGATGAAACGTGCGGGTGCGGATATCCTCATAACCTATCATGCACTTGACGTGGCTAGATGGCTACAGGATGAACAATAGAATGATTCGCAGGAATGTGTATCACGATAGATGTGTATCAGATGACAGGAGGAAGCATCATGCAGACAGAATCAGAACAGTTATTTGAAGAATCCAAGAAATATATCCCGGGCGGCGTGAATTCGCCGGTGCGTGCATTCGGCTCAGTCGGACGCTCCCCGATTTTTATAAAAAAAGCAAAGGGTTCCCGTATATTCGATGAGGATGGAAGGGAATATATAGATTATGTATGTTCATGGGGACCGGGAATCCTCGGACATGCAAAGGAGACGGTAATCGAAGCGGTGAAGGCAGCCTGTGATGATGGACTGACCTTTGGTGCACCAACAAGAAAAGAGCTGGAGATTGCGGAGCTTATCACGGCACATATGCCTTCGATGGAAATGTCCCGTATGGTAAATTCCGGTACAGAAGCAGTGATGAGTGCAATCCGCGCGGCACGTGGATTTACCGGAAGAGATTACATTGTGAAATTCAAGGGCTGTTATCATGGACATAGTGATGGACTTTTGGTAAAGGCAGGTTCTGGCGTGATTACACAGACAGTGGCAAACAGTGCCGGTGTTCCGGAGGGCTATGCAAAATACACCCTCGTCGCAGAATACAACGATGAGGAATCCGTAAAACAGTTATTCAATGCGTATAAGGGACAGATTGCAGCAATCATTGTCGAGCCGGTTGCGGCAAATATGGGTGTAGTTCCGCCGAAGGCAGGATTTTTAGAGTTCCTGCGTGACATCACGCAGACGGATGGTGCATTACTGATCTTCGATGAAGTTATCACAGGATTTCGTCTGGCACCGGGTGGCGCACAGGAATATTTCCATATCAAGCCGGATCTGACAACACTTGGCAAGATCGTTGGTGGCGGTATGCCGGTTGGAACCTACGGAGGCAGACGCGAGATCATGCAGTGCGTGGCACCGCTTGGCGAGGTATATCAGGCAGGAACCCTGTCCGGTAATCCGATTGCGATGACCGCAGGCATTGAGACATTGAAGCTGCTGGACGCACATCCGGAAGTGTATGCAAAGCTCGAAGGAAAAACCGCAGGACTTGCACAGGCAGCAAGAGAGGCATTTGGCGATCGGGTCTGTGTCAACCAGATCGGTTCATTGATGAGCATTTTCTTCACAGACAAGCAGGTGGTTGATATGGATACCGCCATGACGAGCGACACGAAGCAGTATGCAGCATTCTTCCGATATATGCTTGATCATGGAATCAACCTCGCTCCATCGCAGTTTGAGGCAATGTTTATCTCAGATGCACATACAGAGGAAGATATCCGGAAAACGATTGATGTTATAAAAGAATTTGCACACAGATAGATCGTGGATAAAATAAGAAATTGATTAAAAAAAATGAAACGAATGAAATAGAAACCAGTTTGGAGGAAAACGATGAGTGATACAAGGAAAGATGTCGTAATTATCGGTAGCGGTCCCGCAGGTTTATCGGCGGCGGTTTACGCGAAGCGTGCGTTGCTGGATGTGGCAGTGATCGAGAAGGAAATGTTCAGTGGCGGACAGATTGTTACAACTGATCGTGTGGATAATCTGCTTGGCTTCTACGGAACAAATGGCTATGATCTGTCAGTAAAGTTCCGGAAACATGCAGATGCGCTGGAGGTTCCATTTATGGAGGGTACGGTGACGGACATTGCCAATCAGGATGATTACAAGGAAGTGCATCTGGAAGATGGCAGTGTGATCGAGACAAAGGCAGTGATTGTAGCGACAGGAGCTGCTCATCGAAAGCTCGGCGTGGAAGGCGAAGCAAAGTTTGCCGGTGCCGGTGTTTCGTACTGCGCAACCTGTGATGGTGCATTTTTCAGGAATAAAACGGTGGCCGTTGTCGGTGGCGGTGATGTGGCACTTGAAGATGCCCTGTACCTTGCAAATGTATGTGAGAAGGTCTACCTGATTCATCGTCGTGATGAGCTGCGCGGTGCCAAGGTATTGCAACAGCGGATCTTCGATGCGGCAAATATCGAATTCCTACCACACACCGAAGTACGAGAGATCTGTGGTGAGAACATGGTTGACCATATCGTGATCGAGGATAACCGGACAGAAGAAAAACGAGATCTCGCATTATCCGGCATCTTTATCGCGGTTGGCATGCAGCCACAGACTGCACTTGTAAAAGAGGTCGTAGAGATGGAGAACGGCTATATCCGTGCCGGTGAGGACTGCCGCACAAATATACCATTTCTATATGCAATCGGAGATGTGCGCACCAAGACTGTCCGCCAGATCGCAACTGCAATCGGAGATGGTGCTGCTGTGATCGCGTCACTCGAACACGATCTGCTGGCATAGGACAAGCTGGCAAATCGTAATGGACGTCTGTTACAGCGGAAAAAATTGACAATCCTACCCACAAGATATATAATGTCTTGGATTTTACACAGTAGATATTGTACTTTCATACAAAAATCAAGGCAAAACAAGACAGGATTGTCTTGTGTTAGGATTTTGTATGTATAGCTGGTTGTGATGAGGACAAAAGTTTATCTCATCACACACCAGCGAGGTTCAAAAGGAAAAAGGAGACAATCATGTCGAAGTTACGTTATCATATCGCAGTCATGGCTGCAAAATTCAGCAAAGTCATCATCCGCCTTTCGGGGCGCAACGGCACGCATACCCCAGGCGTTGTTGCCAGAAAAATCTGCCCGGATTTCATGGCGCAGGCACCGAAGGCACCGCTCTGTATCTGCGTGACAGGTACGAACGGTAAGACGACCGTATCAAACATGCTGACCGATATGCTGGAGAAGGAAGGCAAGAAGGTAGTCAGCAACCGGACCGGTTCGAATATCGTGCCGGGCTGTGTGACAAACCTGTTGAACAGCGTCAACTGGCTTGGCAGATGCCGCGTGGACGCAACTGTATTTGAGGTGGACGAGCGTGCATCCCGTCTGATTCTTCCATATGTAAAGCCGGATTATCTCGTCGTGACGAACCTGTTCCGTGATTCACTGAAGCGAAACGCACATCCGGATTACATTTTCAGTGTCATTGACACATACTGCCCGGACACAACGAAGCTGATCTTAAATGCAGATGAGCAGTGCAGCAGCAACTTAAAGCCGAATAGTGAGCATGTTTATTTCGGAATCGGAAAGCAGGACGATGACAAGACGGAGCCATACAACCTGATCGCTGATTATACATTGTGTCCAAAATGCGGTACGAAGCTGAAGTTCAACTACCTTCGTTATCATCATATTGGAAATGCTTATTGTCCAAACTGCGATTACAAGTCTGCAGATGCAGATTATCTTGCAACGAAGGTCGACAAGGAAGGCAAGAAGTTAATTGTCCGTGAAAAGGATGGAAATGAGATCGAATACGCACTGATCCATGATGCGTTGTTTAATATTTATAATGAATTGACTGTAATTACGATGATGCGGGAGCTTGGATATTCTTCCGATGAGGTGAAGAAGCGGATCGCAGAGATCCATGTGCCGGAATCCCGTTACAGCGAGACGAAGGTCGGAAATGTGACAGTCGTTCAGGCACTCAGCAAAGGACAGAGCGCAGTCAGTCCTGCCGTACGTTCGAGTATGTGGCAGAAGAGCCTGGTAAGAAGGTCATCATGATCGCAGAGGATGACTTCAGCGACAGACAGAAGAGTATCGAGTTTATCGGCTGGATCTACGACCTTGAATACGAGCAGTTTGCAAGAGACGATGTAATGCAGGTAGTCTGCTGTGGACCAAGATGTCTCGATCACCGTGTGCGTGCGCTGATCGCCGGAATCCCGGAGGAGAAGATCGCGTGGGATCTCGATGAGGTTGCAGCGGTCGATAAAGTAAAGTTAGAGGGCGTTGATAAGGTATATATCTTATACGACTGCGATACCTATGGTATTTCCTGCAAGATGAAGCAGAAGCTTTTGAAGAGACTGGAGGATGAAAAATAATGAAGATTGAAATCCTTTATCCGGAGCTTTGTACCTTATATGGTGACAAAGGAAATATGCAATACTTGAAGCTCTGCTTACCGGATGCAGAATTTGTAGAGACAACATTGAATGCGAAGCCTCTGTTTTTGACAGAGGATATTGATCTGGTATATATGTGCTCGATGAGCGAGAAGAGTCAGGAAGTGATTTTGAGCCGTCTGCTTCCTTTGAAGGAAGAGATCTTCCGTGCATTTGATGCAGAGAAGACAGTATTCTTCTTCGTTGGAAATGCGCTCGAACTGCTTGGCAAATACATCAAGCGGGAAGATGGCAGCAAGGTGGAAGCTCTGGCGTACTTAAACAGCTATTCGGTCAGACAAACCCCGAACCGTTTCAATACATTGATGAAGGCAAAATTCGATGATATTACATTGCTTGGTTATACAAGCCGTTTCTCCCATACATTTGGAATCCCGGAGCAGGAGAGCTTTTGTAAGGTTGAGATGGGAACTGGTATGAATCCGAAGTCGGTATTTGAAGGTATCCGCAAAGGAAAGATTCTTGCGACTTACATGCTTGGACCAATCCTTGTAGCAAACCCGGATTTCACACATTACCTTCTGCGTATGTTAGGCGCAGATATGGAGAAAATACCGTATGAAGATGCGATGCGGGATGCCTATAACCAGAAAATGAAGGAGTTTGAAAAGCCGGATTTGGAATTATCTTAAGTCTGAAATACAGAATTCATTCTTTTTTCACTTGCGAAGTGAGAGAATGAGGAGTATATTATAGCTTGATTATGAAGAAAATGAGTCACACAGAGTAGGAGGTACGAGTGTATGACTGACGTTGAAGTATTTGAGAATTATGAATCAGAGGTACGTTCTTATTGTAGAAGCTTCCCTGCGGTCTTTACGACTTCAAAGGGTTCGATCATGAAGGATGAGAACGGAAAGGAATATATAGATTTCTTCTGCGGAGCAGGAGCCTTAAACTATGGACATAACAATGACTATATTAAGGAAAAGATGGTTGCATACCTGATGAGTGATGGAATTATGCATTCGATGGATATGATGACTGTTCCGAAGAAAGAGTTTTTGCAGTTCTTTGAAGAAAAGGTGTTACAGCCAAGAGGATTGAATTTCAAGGTATGTTCCCTGGACCAACCGGAACCAATGGCGTAGAGGCTGCATTGAAGTTGGCGCGTAAAGTAAAGAAGAGAAATCAGATCTGGGCACTCATGGGATGTTTCCATGGTATGACACTTGGCGCATTGTCTCTCACAAGTGATGCGGGCAGCCGTGGCGGCGCAGGTGTATGTCTGAATGATGTTACACATATTCCGGCACCATATATGTTCCCGGAGCTTGATACAATCAAATATATGGAGACATTGCTTACGGACGACCACTCAGGTGTGGAGAAACCGGCAGCAATCATTATCGAGACCGTACAGGCAGAAGGAGGCGTGCATGTATTTTCCAATGAATATCTGCAGGGTGTCCGTGCGTTGTGCGATAAGTATGATATTTTGATGATCGTGGATGATATTCAGGTAGGCTGTGCGAGAACAGGAACCTTCTTCTCGTTCGAGCGTGCAGGTATCGTACCGGATATGTTCGTAATGTCGAAGTCCATCGGTGGATATGGTATGCCATTTGCTCTGACAATGTTCAAGCCGGAGTTAGATATCTGGTCACCGGGCGAGCACAACGGAACGTTCCGTGGCAACCAGCTTTCTATGGTTGCAGCGAAGGCAGGACTGGAATATATGCTTGACCATAAGGTTGAGGCTGAGGTAAAGCGCAAAGAGGGAATCATCCGCAAATATATGGATGAGAACATTGCAAGACCGGGTGTGGAGATCCGGGGAATCGGCTGTATCTGGGGCGTCCAGGTTGCAGATGGAAAGCTTGCTTTGGCAATCTGTAACAAGTGCTTTGAAAAGGGATTGATCATGGAACGTGCAGGCCGAGATAACAATGTGTTGAAGCTGATGCCGGCGCTTGTGGCAACGGATGAGAATTGATGCGCGGACTGGATATCATCAGAGATTCAATGAATGAATTGATGTAAGAATTGTACAGAGATAATCTGTGAAGAAAGTAAATCGAGCAGGATGTATGAACCTGCTCGATTGTGTTTTATTTTAGATAATTTTGATGTACTTGAAAAATGGAAAGGTATGATAGATCGTATGGAACCTTGGATGGGAAGAACAGCAGCCGTCGTAGATCTTGGTATGCTGAAAAATAACTTAGCAGAGATCCGCAAGAAATTAAAGCCGGGTGTCGAACTCATGGCGGTTTTAAAGGGTGACGGATACCGGCACGGCGCGGAAGGATTGTATCCGACATTGAAAGCCTGCGGCGTGACCAACTATGCGGTTGCACTGTGGAGCGAGGGTGTTGCCTTGCGGGAGCATGGCGCGACAGAGCCGATTCTTGTGCTTGGAGATACCAGAGATTATGACTTAGATGAGGCAGTCCGTTACAATCTGGACTTTCCAGTATTCTCGGTGGAATATGCGAAGACGGTTGCCGAGGCAGCGAAACGGCAGGGCAGAAAGCAGAATATACAGATCAAGCTCGACACCGGAATGAGCCGGATCGGGTTCCCGGATAACGATGAGACGCTTGAAGCAATCAAGGAGATTTCACAGATGGAATCCCTGAATATGACAGGCATTTTCACGCATTTTGCACGTGCAGATGAGTACGATCATAAGAGTGCAGGGAAGCAGCTTGACCGCTTTCTGCGTATGACAGAGAAGTTAAAGGAAATGGGAATCACATTTCCGAAGTATCATGTGGCGAACAGCCCGGCGATTTTGCTGATGCCGGATTCGCAGCTCGATATGGTACGTGCCGGAGATATCTTATATGGCTTGAATCCAATCGACGAAGAAGGGTTCAAAAAAGAGAACTTCAAGGAGATTTTGAGCTGGTACACGTATGTGGTTATGGTGAAGGAGGTTCCGACAGGAACGGAGGTTGGTTATGGCGGCACATTCGTGACGAAGCGTCCGACGAAGATCGCAACCCTGCCGGTTGGATTTGCGGATGGATACCGGAGAGATCTGTCGAACCGAGGAAAGGTGCTGATCCGTGGACAGGAAGCACCGATCATCGGAAGAGTCTGTATGGATCAGTGTATGGTCGATGTGACAGATATCCCGGATGTACAGAGAAACGATCAGGTGACGCTACTTGGCGGAGACCTTTCCATCCAGTGGATGGCAGATCTGCTTCAGACAAATGTCGATGAGATTGTATGCAATATCTCCCAGCGTGTACCGCGTGTCTATATTGATTCCACACAGGAATCATAAGTTCGTAGTAGAAAGGGGAAAGTTATGCAACAGGAAACCCGTGTAAGAAATGCCTCGCGAAATGTTGTGTTTGGCATGTTTTTGAAAGGCTATCAGATACTGCTTCCATTTATCATGCGTACAGCAATTATGTACTACATGGGCGATGGGTATCTCGGCTTAAACAGCTTGTTTGGTTCGGTGCTGTGGGTGTTGAACCTTGCGGAGTTGGGCGTTGGTTCAGCGATGGTTTATTCCATGTACCAGCCGATTATCGACAATGATAAAGAGCAGATCTGCGCGTTGTTAAAATTATATCGGAAATATTACCGGATCATCGGACTGGTAATCGCAGTCGTTGGCGGAATTCTGACGCCGTTTATTCCGTATCTTGTAAAGAGTGATATGCCGGAGGGCGTGAGCATCTATGTCGTGTATCTGCTCAATCTGTTCTGTACCTGTATGTCGTACTGGCTGCTCGCGTACAAGAACAGTCTGCTGACTGCACACCAGAGAAATGATGTAGCGAGCAAGGTCATGCTTGTGACGAATACGTTCCAGTATGCGGCACAGTTAGTTGTCGTTATGACAATCGGTGATTATTATATCTATCTGATTGTACAGATCTTCACACAGATCGTTACGAATCTGGTAACGGCATATTTTGCGAATAAGATGTATCCGGAATATAAGGCAGTCGGAAAGCTGCCGAAGGAGACAGTAAAGAAAATCAATAACCGTATCAGAGATCTCTTCACCATGAAGGTGGGACAGGTCATTGTGTCGTCTGCGGATACGATTGTTATATCGGCATTCTTAGGACTTGCTGCGAATGCATTTTACAACAATTATTACTATGTGCTGACTGCGGTAACCGGAATCATGAATGTGGTGTTTGTATCGTGTACCGCAGGTATCGGAAACAGCATTCTGGTGGAGACGGAAGAAAAAAATTATACGGATTTGAAGAAGCTTTCATTTATCATTATGTGGCTTGCAGGTATGTGCAGTGCGGTTATGCTCTGTCTGTATCAGCCGTTCATGCGGCTCTGGGTAACAGAGAAGCGAATGCTTCCATTTGCAGTCGTTGTTTGCATGGTTGTGTATTTCTTCATCAGCCAGGTAAACCAGATTCTGATCACTTACAAAGATGCAGCGGGAATCTGGCATGAAGACCGGTTCCGTCCACTTGTGACGGCACTTGTGAATCTGGTGCTGAATATTATTCTTGTACAGTTTATTGGTATCTATGGTGTTATCCTGTCTACCGTTATTTCGGTGCTGGCTGTTGGTATGCCGTGGATTCTGCACAACCTGTTTACGGTATTATTTAAGCGGAATGCATGGGAATATATACGGAAGCTTCTGTATTATACAATCGTGACAACGATTGTATGTACACTTACCTATCTGGTTGCAAGCCAGATACCGGGCGTTGGAATTCTGGCGCTGATCCTGAAGGCAATCGTGTCTGTGATCGTGTCAAATCTGTTGATGTTTGTGGCTTATTTCAAGATGGGAGAGTTTGCAGAAGTAAAGAAACTTGTGATACGCGTATTGAAGAGACAGGCTTAATGTGGGGCGGCAGCAACCATGTGAGCGGGAAGGAGAACATATGAGGAAGTTAAAATTATGGGTGGCGTGTGCGATGGCGGCAGCGATGCTTGCACTGACTGCATGCGGAAAAGAAGATAAACTGGTGCTGGTGACAACCGAAGCGGCAGCGTCACAGAGTGATGCGACAACGACCGAAGATATTCTGGCAGATATCCGGGAGGAAGCAGAGAATACAACGGAAGAGGAAAAGAAGCGCGAACCCGCTTCAGAGGAAGATAAGAAGGTCACGATGGAAGCAATCTATGATGCAAACAAAGGGGATACATTGCTTGCGGGTGGAAACAATTACAGCTTGAATACAATCTATTACAGTGATGGTGTTGAGGTGTATTCGGAATATCAGTTCCTTGGGTTTGCCGAGGACGGCACGTATCTGCAGGCGTACGAGGATTCAAATGGAATCGTGCAGGTGCTTGATAAAGAATATGGTTATTGGTATCTGATTGATGAGGACAAGACGTGTTATGCATTGATCTATCCGGAACCAAATGTGGCAGATGCGATCATCAACACGAATCACAACGATATGATTATCTCCCTTACAGAGGCGGATCAGACGATCAAGGATATCTACCGTGAGGACGGAGATCTGGTTGTGGAGACAAATTATAAGAATGACAACGCATCTTATGTATTCCAGTATGTTCTGGATGACAATTACAAGGTGCTTGAATATTATTGTTACGATGCCAATGGGGAAAAGGTATCATATTCCTGGGTGACAGAAGGAAATTCTTATACATATCCGGAGGCAATCGCGACCGCACACGAGTCTATGATGACGCGGACAGTTACGTTCAAGATTTTAGAGGGAAAAGGACTGGAGAGCAGTTATACAGTTCCAGTGGACAAACCGGTACAGCTTGCATTGCTGGAATATAAAGCATACACGGATGAGGCATGCACGACAACTTGGGAAGAGACCGCCGACGATTCAGGCATGTATACCGATGAAGTTATCTATCTCAAACGTGAAGGCGCGGACACAACAGAGGGAACAACGGAAGATTCGACGACAAATCCGTAAATCTCTTTACAAATCAGTGGGATATGTAGTATACTACGGGTAAGAACGAATAGTAGGAGAATGTAAAAAGGAAGTGAGAATATGAGTATGAATATTAGCAGCAATTTTTTTAATAGCATGCTTGGAACATCTTCCAGCAATTCAAGCAGTGGATTGATGGGACTTCTCAGCGATTACAACTCCATTCGGAACGGCAGTTATCTGAAGCTTGCAAAGCATTATTATTCGAACGATAGTGCGAAGAAGGCAACGCAGAAGCAGTTTTCCAAGAGTAACATAGAGACGAAGACAGAGGATACTGCGACAAAGACGGCATCCGAGGATGCATGGAAGGATCTGAAAACATTGAAGGATGAGAAGCTGTATCATAGTGCGGATACAGATAAGATCCAGAAGAATGTAAAGAGCTTTGTCAGCAATTACAACAGTGTGATGGAGAGTGCACAGAATTCAGATAAATCAGGCGTACTGAAGGATGCATCCAGACTGGCTTCTCAGACTGGAAATTATACAAGTGCATTAGCCAAGATCGGAATTACGGTGAAAAGTGATAACACACTTGCATTTGACGAGGAGGCATTTGCATCCGCAGATATGTCGGATGTGAAGAAACTGTTTGCCGGAGATTTCTCTTTCGGCAGTAATACACAGAGTCGTATGTTGCAGCTTGCAAGCGATGCATCTGCAAATTCATCGTCTGTATTTTACAATCAGTACGGAGCAGTGGCAGGCGCGTCAGTTGGAAGCTTCTACGATAGCTTATTCTAATTAGCAGAGACAGAAATATATAGTTCAATCTCCCCAAGAGGATTGATAATAAGAATGGGAAGATCCGCGGGTTGACTGTGGATCTTCTTCTTTTGTCTGGAAATGGGAGGACTGGTGCAATATGGCAAAAATACGAATCGACAAATATTTGGCAGATGCGGGTTTTGGCAGTCGAAAGGATGTGAAAGGACTGCTGAAGGCAAAACAGGTCACCATAAATGGTGAGACGTGTGTCCATGCGGAGGAAAAGCTGGAACCGGCGCAGGATGTTGTCCGTGTGCAGGATAAAATGGTCGTGTATGAGAGTTTTTCTTATTATATGCTGCATAAACCACAGGGGGGGTGTCTGCAACGAAAGATGCACATGAAAAAACAGTTGTGAATCTTATTACAGAACAAAAACGACGCGATTTATTTCCGGTAGGACGGCTGGACAAAGATACGGAAGGGCTGTTGCTTTTAACCAACGATGGAAAGCTGTCAAATGATCTGCTGGCACCGGGAAAGCATGTGGAAAAAACCTATTATGCAAGGATCAAAGGCATGGTCACGAAGAAGGAGGTCGCTGCTTTTGCTGAGGGGGTAGATATCGGAGATGAGCTGCTCACAGCACCAGCTGAACTGAAGATTCACAAGGCAGGGAGCGAAAGTGAGATCGAAATTACGATCACAGAGGGGCGGTATCATCAGATTAAACGAATGTTTGAAGCGGTAGGTATGCAGGTGCTATATTTAAAGCGTTTGCGTATGGGACCGTTGTATCTGGATGAGTCGCTTGCGTGTGGTGAATATCGGAAACTTACCACAGAGGAAATCCAGAGCCTGAAAAACAGAGAAGAATGGTAAATCGTTTGTGAAATACGAGAAAGTATGTTGACATATGAGGTAGAAAAAGTATAAACTGTAAAGAAGGTATTGCAGTTTTGCAGGAGGAAACGATATGGACGAAAATAAGAATCCGGAATCCAGATATGACGTGGATGAAGAAGAGGGTGCCACCACCGTATTACGTGCGATGGATGCAGAAACTGAGGACGAAGAAGAGGGCGCGACGACGGTATTGCGCGCAGAAGATATGACACCTGAGGATGACGATGATACGGAAGGTGCAACGACGGTTCTGACAGGACCAGAACCAGCGATGATGGGTGCAGCACCAGCACCGGGCGCACCACAGTTTGAGGACAAGACACAGATGCTTCCGCCACAGGGAGCACCGATGGGAATGCCGATGGGACAGATGCCGAACGGACCGATGGGAGCACCAATGGGACAGATGCCGAACGGACCGATGGGAGCGCCAATGGGACAGATGCAGAATGGACCGATGGGAGCACCAATGGGACAGATGCCAAATGGATCAATGGGAGCACCGATGGGTATGATGCCGAATAACGGACAGATGCCGCCGATGAATGGTGGAAAGCCGTG
>ERZ859937.531-NODE-531-length-15861-cov-1.817411_pt1 | contig 15861 bp, 13 predicted proteins | sample MGYA00509985_ERZ859937 | MGnify/ENA primary metagenome ERZ859937 (study PRJEB30046, sample SAMN00715169) | human gut metagenome | study: EMG produced TPA metagenomics assembly of the A metagenome-wide association study of gut microbiota in type 2... | reverse complement strand
ATTGTCTACAGTACCGCATTTTTGAAATCTCCGATTATTGTGGGACTTTTGAAACCGTGTATTTATCTGCCGATTCATCTGATCTCTGATTACAACGAATCCGATATGCGGTACATACTGTTACACGAACTGCAGCACTATAAGCACAAAGATGCTATTGCCAATTATCTTATGAACTTTGCCGGAGTGCTTTATTGGTTTAACCCCTTTGTCTGGTTTGCGCTAAGAGAAATGCGTAATGACAGAGAAGTTGCCTGTGACACTTCTGTTCTGAAAATGCTGGAAGAAGACGATTATGAGAATTATGGAAATACGCTGATTAACTTTATAGAAAAGGTCTCCATTTCTCCTTTTCCGTTTGCTGCCAGCCTTAGCGGAAACATGAAACAAATAAAGCGGCGCATTATCAACATTGCCTCTTATGAGAAACCAACGTTTTGCAAGAAATTAAAAGGCATGACTGCTTTTATACTGACCACAGTTCTAATAATGGGACTTACACCTTTTATTTCTACATATGCAGCGGACGAAAGTCACTACCAATGGAAATCTTCCTCAGAAAATATTTCATATGTAGATTTTTCTAAATACTTTGGAAAATACGAAGGAAGCTTTGTTTTATACGATCTTAGAAATGATGTCTGGAGCATACATGATATAGAACATGCTACGCTACGAGTTGCACCGGATTCCACTTACAAGATATATGATGCTTTATTTGGATTGGAAGAAGGTGTCATTACACCACAGGATTCTTTTATTGCATGGAATGGAGAAAACTATCCGTTTGAAGCATGGAACGCTGATCAGACCTTGCAGTCTGCTATGGCTTCATCTGTGAACTGGTACTTCCAATCAGTGGACGAACAACTTGGTACTGCTTCCGTTTACGATTATATCAAGAAAATCGGATATGGAAATGAAAACATGAGCGGCGATTTCTCCACCTATTGGATGGAATCTTCCTTGGAGATTTCCCCCGTAGAGCAGGTCGAACTGTTGATCAAACTACAGAACAACCGCTTCGACTTTGCCCCTGAAAACATCAATGCAGTAAAAGATGCCATATGCATTTCTTCTTCCGATGCTGGATCATTCTACGGAAAAACTGGAACCGGACGAGTAAACGGACAAGATGTGAACGGATGGTTTATAGGCTATATCGAAACTGCAGATAATACATACTTTTTTGCTACCAACATTGGTGCAGACAGCGATGCTACCGGAGGCAACGCAACTGAAATAACCATGTCTATCTTGTCTGACATGAATATCTGGAAATAAAAATATCGGGTAAAGGTCATAGTCGTATAATCCTTTGCCCGATTTTTTTATTTTCACTTTATGCATAAAACCGTTTCAATTATCCAGTTCTATACGTCAAGAATTAGATTTATCATTGATGTATTCTATAATTTCTCCAATAAAAAAAGATATAAATGTCCCAATTGAAACAAACAAACTATCTCTATCACCTAATGATTCAATGAAGATTGAAAATGTAAACGTAAAGTTACTATACATATAATCATAAAAAACGTATTTCAGAGAACCTATCAAGAGCATCAACCCGAAAGAAATTAATGCATATATTAGGCACAGCAAAAAGCTAATGTCAATGCTGCGTTTGACAATGATTTTTCCCATAAAAAAACCTAAAATAAAAACCCCAATATCAATATATGTATATATAATTAAAAAACCCAAATAGGCTAAGGCCGCATTATATTTGGGAAATAAATAAAAACAAAGAAAATAAGCCAAAGCCACACATACAAAATATACTAAAAATGGAGAATACGTTCTAACAAACTTTCTCATAAAAACACCTCACTCCACATGTAGATAATCGAATTAAAATCAAAAGCTTATCTTAATTTATTTCATGCTCTTCACTTCCAGTCGCTGACCATGATGTTTTACCACTACTGACCACATCTTTTGTAGACATACTATATGCAAATATATCAAGGATCTCCGCCTCTGAGATATACCATGAACCATCTGCGTTTTTCTTACTTCTGTATAAAACATATAATTCGCATTTTTCATTCTCCGAAAGTCTGTCATATACAAGATATTCTATTATTTCCTCATTCTCATTTAAGATAACTCTAGAATTTCCATTCGCACCGTATGATATCATAAAATCACATCCTTCGTCTGCGAAGTATTGTTGATATATAGTACGATATCCATCATATATTTCATTTGTTTCCATTAATGTCACATAATCACAGATCGCAGGAATAGAAATATCATCCTCTTTCATATTTTTCATTAATTCATCTATTAAATCGTGCTGAATGACAAAACCCTTATTCTGCGAACTAAATATTCTAATGGTCTTCCGTGGTATCATTCCCTGCGGTTCTGCTCCTGTAACATAGTTTATGATGACAATCACATTCTCTGCACCATCTCCATCTATATCCTGAAATCCAACCGCCTCTACGCTATCAAACATACCTACGCTATCATTCTCAGTACTATTGTTTTCAAAATAAGCTGGGAAATGGTACACAATTTGATTGTCCTTTGCCAGCACAAATGAGACATCTTCCCAAAGCGTATCATAAGTCGGTAGATAAGACACAAATCGTACCTCACCCCAATCATTCAAATCCACCTCAAAGGATTGTTCGGTTATAACCCGGCTTTCATCCAATTTCTCTTCTGATGGATAGTCCACTGCAATATCTGTCAATTGCTGTATTTCTTTCGTACCATCAAAATATAAAATGACTTGCTCATCAAATTGTTCTTCGCCTGATAGGATCACTTCTACATAGTCCTCATACCATGTAACTTTCCAACAATTACTTGTGATGCTTCCACCGTCATTGTCCAATTCAAAATCTGTTTGCGATATCTTATCTTCGCCTTCTTTAAGGACTAACCGTCCACTTGCTGAACCAAAAGGCCATTCTGGTTCTCCAACAGCTTGAAGTATCACTTCATATTTTTTATCTGGTGAAACGGATGTATCGCAAGTTATCTTCTTGTAATTTACCGTATACGAAATGCAACACCAAAATACTACAAACAGTGCAATGAGCGAGCCCATAATACACAGCATAAATTTTTTCATTGATATAGCCCCCTTTTTAATGTCCACGTATATCCAGTTCTTTCAATAGAGAATTTCCACTTCCCCATGAATATACAATATAATAACCGCCGTCATCTATTTTTTCCGAAAATTGTAGTGTCTCGTGATCAATCACCTCAATGGACTGCCCTTCCTGAGTTTCCACCAAACATTCCCACTCGTTGCTTCTGTAATCTGAATAATAAGTTTCCAATTCTTCCAAAGACAATTCACTCTTGATTAGAATTGCTCCGAAATACTGCATTCCATTTCCGTTACCCGTCAGCTTCCCAGCCTGTGACAACGACTCTATCAATTCTGTTTCCTCTGGCAACGGGATTTCACATAATGCCTTTTCCACCTTATAGGCTGTATGGTTATTTATAAGTGGAATTGAAATCACACTGCCTATCAATACAACTGCTGCCAATATTCCAACCAATTTTATTTTTTTCATTTATTCTCACTCTCTTACATCTGTAATATTACCATCATCACCAATATTATCAATCATTCTTTAATTCGGTACTGATAGGCTGGTATCTCCTTAATTCCATCATCAAGGATTTTATTCCCCAAATATTGAAAGCTACCATCATCAGCAAACTTTACCGTAAGTTCATGGGTTATGACCGCATCATCACAAATGACCATATCACACACCGCATCCACCGTTAATGTCACTGTTCCATCCTCATTTTCTTTGATATCAATAACCTCTGGCAACGAAGTTCCAAAAAAAGTTGGTGCATAGTTAAGGCAGCCTAGTCGTACCCATACATAAGTCTGATTTTTTTCATCAAATACCGCATATTCCTGAATTTGCTCTGCTGTTACCGGAAGATATTCCATGATCAAACTCTCAAATTCTTCTTTTGGTATTCCATTTGGATAATCCTCGGCATCAAACGCTTTCTGATGTTTCATGGCATACAGATATTCATATATTCCATTATAGTCCAGTTTTTCCATATGGTCAGTATCCCAATTCGAGCATAAAAGATTATTTCCCTGATACCCCAGACCTTGTACGCATCGTTCTGACATTTCCCGTTGTTCCTTAGATAATGGCTTTATTCTTACCAGACAGCTTCCGTCAACAATCTCTGTAACCTCCGGTGGTTCCGGAACACATAATTCATAACAAAACCATCCTTTATCCGTATATTTCCACTCCTTTATCCTTGCATAAGAAATATAGGACAATCCATATGTATCATTGGTGTTCCATGTAGCACACGCACTTATTATATACATGTCCTTTCCATCAAAAATAAATTTATCTCTGCCAATGCCACCATCTGACTGCAACTCGTAAAGCACTATAAAACCGCTTTCTCTTCCTGACAGTTTTTAAGAAAATCTTCGACTTTTTTATAATTTTCCATTGCTGCATATGCTTTCATCGTTATAACCGGATACCCTTTTTCTTTTATCCGATCCTGCATTTTATAGATTGTCTTATCATCCAGAACCGTATTACTGCCTCCCCTTTATCTGCCTGAGTATAAATATCAGAAATAAGCTCCAGAATCATTTTACACTCATCCTCTGCTTCTTTTCTTTCCGGCTCATCTATTGGAAGGTCATAACCTTTTTCCCACTGTTCTGCAACATCTTCTTTTGCATTCTCGTTTTCTTCCGTAGAATCAACATCTCTACTATCCATCAACTGACTATCTGATGTCATATCTTTCCTTATGCATCCACATAACAGGCAACAAATCAGTACAATGAACCAAATGCACTTTTTCATAAATATTGTCCTTTCCATTCAGTCACATCAGGGATTCATCACTGTTCTCCGTATATATCATTCCATTCATCTTCAGTTAAACGCGGTGTATGCCATGTAATGTTGTTATTTTCTTCCTCTGAAACAATGTAATTTGATACATACTGGAATCCCCCGTCAGATAATGGTCTGACCGTAACATCATGCATATATACATTTGAATCGCCTACATACGGATATATCACATGAACGTTGAGCGTTATCGTCCCATCCGAATGTTCTTTATACCCAACCACCTCGGAATACGGATATTCTGGATACTCTATCTCATAAAATCCTCTTGGTTTATATTCGTATGTTTGAGTTTGATGATCGTAAATAGTTTTTTTCTGCAATTTATAACTGTCGATATTAAAATATTCCATAATTACATTTTCAAACTCTGTTTTAGGAATATGATAAACTGCACCTATACCTAAGTTATCATCTGCTACATATGGAAATTTTTCATTATGCAACTTTGGATACAACAAATCAAACATGTCATAGAAATTCAGTTCTCCAAAATCATCCTCATTCCAATCCACTAAAAACATATTATTTAACTCATATCCTATTGGCAAAAGATATTTTTCATTTAATTCCCGACACTTTGCATCCAATGGCAGTATACGAAATGCTACATGCTCTTCTGCCGAACTTAATGTTAATACATACAATTCTTCTGAAAAATAAGTTCCAGAAAACATCAGATATCCATCATCGGTATATCTCCAATAATCGGTTTGATATTCACCTTCATCCTCACTTTTCATAATCCCATCTTTGTATCCGTAATAGCATCTTTTCACATGAACCACTCCTTTTTCTGTCTGTAAATGGTAGACCGAAAATCCTCCCAGACTGCTCACTTGGAGTATTGTCACTTCTGCTTTTTCTTGTTTTTCCACCGAATCACAAAAATCTATCACATTTTGTATTTGTGTCATATCAACTCGATTTTCACAATCAACTGCCGCATATCCACATTCCCCAAATCTTTCTACAACTTTACGTACTGTTTCCATATCATTCAGCTTATTTTTTGTTGTGGCTTCCGCATAAATATCTATCGGAATATTTATAAAATTGTCATCCATTCCTTTCTCACTGACAATTTCAATAGGTTCAGAAGATACTGGTTCTTCTGTATTCCCTTTACATCCCGAAATCCCCATCGAAAAACCTATACTAATTACCAGAAAACCACTTTTCAAGAACCTGACTATCTTTTTTGACAACATAACCGCTTCCACCTCTTCCTTTTACGTCTTCTACCATGCTGACGATCATAATAGGACGCTCCATATTCTTGTCCGTTGTAAAAACAGAAAACCATCCCAATTCAGTCCCCGTTGTATCATCTTTTGATGCTTTGATTTCTGCAGTTCCCGTTTTTCCGGCTAATATAATATCCGTTCTATGTGCTGCATAGCCAGTTCCATGAGAATTGTTTATGACTTCTTTCGTATCCTCCAAAACAGTTTGCGCCACATCCTTTGTAAATGCTTCTTTAATCCAGACATCAGGCATTGCATCTTCCTTATATGTAAGATATGGTTTTATCATATTTCCTTCATTGCAAAATGCAGAATACATACAAGCCATATGCAAAGGATTCACAAGAATCTGACCTTGTCCATATCCACTATCAGCCAATTGTACCTCTTTTTCAATTTTTTCTGTATTGGAAAACTGCGATTTTGCCATCTTAATATCAAATGGAAGTACATCATTGAATCCCAGTTTTGTTAATGAACTTTCCATATCGTTTTCCCCAATTTTTAATGCCGCCTTTGCAAAATAAATATTATCCGAATAAATTAAAGCATTTTTTAGAATAACCGGCTCATAAGCATGAAGCGTCGTTACATAATAAGATCCCCATGAGGAATCTTTCTGCCAGCTCAATCCTTCATTCCCATAATCCTCATCTGGATCAATTGCCCCTGTTGTTAATCCAATAGCAGCTATGATAGGCTTAAACGTAGAGCCCGGACACCAGACCTGTCGAAAACGGTTATACATAGGTTTGTTCTCATCTTCATTCAGCGCATTCCACTTTTCACTTGACATGCCCCTAATAAAATCGTTGTTATCATATGAAGGTGTACTTACTAAAGCCAATACTTCTCCCGTATACTGATTGATAGCAACTGAACAGCTCTTATCATCTTTAAATTGTTCATATAATTCTTTCTGCAAATCCGAATCTATCGTTAGTTTTATATCTTTTCCATTCTCCACAATCGTGCTTACTACGATTTTTTTCTTATTGCCATTTGAATCAACAATAGAAATAGCACACCCATTCTGTCCCTTTAATTCTTTTTCAAATAACCCTTCCATTCCACTTTTTCCAATCACACTGTTCGATGTATATCCCTCCCCTGCGTGTTCTTCTAAATCTTCTGCTGTAACGTTTTGAACATATCCCACTAAATGTGCGGCAGCCTCCCCCAGTGGATATTCCCTTACAGTGGTATCTAAAATTTTCACACCTGGAATCTCTAATAATTTCTCCTGTCTGTCTTTCTCTGCCAATGTTTCCTGATCTGGCTCAATCGACATCAGTTTTAATTCATTCACCTTTGGAACTGTTTTTAATGGTACAAATGAATCATCTTTTACCCATTTTGCTGCTAATTTTTTTTCTATATCTTCTGTTTTCATTTCCAATAATTCTGCCAACTGGCTGATAGCATCATTCTTATTCTCTAATTTTCCGGGAACTACGCCTATAGAAGAAGCCACTCCCTCGCCTGCAAGCAAGTGACCATTTCGGTCTATAATCTGCCCTCTCTTAGCACTTGTTGTAGACACTTTTACTTTATCTGTGGAATCCAGTTCTGGAAATATCAAAGAATCATTCCATATCAGCTTATATTTGCCTTTTTCCAGTATAAATGATGCCTTATTTTCAAAAGTAACGTTTCCCGCAACAGTATCCATAGATGTTTCATAACAGATCTCTTTTTGTTCTTTATCATAAGATGTGATATGAACTTTCATATTATCTACATCAATTCCCTCATAAATAGCAGAATTACGTTTTACAAAATCTTCCTGACTGATATTCCCAGATATTCCTGCATCAATCATTTCATACATTTGTTCATATTCTCGATTTGAAATATGAGCCATATATGTTTTAAGAACCTTCTCCGGTGATACATCAGGTACACTTTCATACCATACAAAAAAGGCAACCACAGCTGTAATCAAACATAAATTCACGAGCCATATAATGTATATCCTGCTTTTTTTCTTTTTTTTCGTCATACATCTCCTTTTCTTACGGTTGTAAGATTTCAATTTAAAAAAAATTGTTCTTTCCATTTCAAAAGTTATGTCAAAGCAATCATGATTTCTTTTTTCTGTATATAATATTCCCTTATATCTTACATCTGTAAGATTTAAACGTCAAGTCTTTATTTTACTTTTATTCTAAATAACAAAACATCTGGCACATACTAAGGAAGTGCCAAAAACAACCTTAGCAAGCACTGCCTGTGTCATGACACAGGCGAAATCCCCCACACTTTCCTATCGTCTGTGTGGTCGAATTTCCATAGGGAAGTATCCCTAACCCTCTCTCGATTTTTCTTCGGTTATTCTTCATTTTACCGTCGAAATGCATTGACCTTTCCTGCCGTTTTTGCTACAATTTGCTATGGGTAATTACACCCAAAATTGAATAAAACATGAAACAGACTGTTGTAAAAATCGAACATTTTACAGCAGTTTTTTTGTACCCAAATTTAGAAAGGACGTGGCACAATGGCAAACCGAAACCGCACCCATCCGGTGCAATTTTATCTCAGCGATGATGAGCAGTACATCCTCAACACCAAATTCAAAGCATCCGGCATGAAGAGTATGTCTGCGTTCCTGCGCAAGCTGATCTTATATGGATATGTGTATGATGTTGATTACAGTTACCTGCGAAATTATAATACGGAGTTGGGACGTATCAGCTCCAATTTAAACCAGATCGCAAAGAGGGTAAACAGCACCGGAAACATTTATCAAGAGGATATAAACGAAGTAAAGGAGTTAATGAATGAGGTATGGCATACACAAAAATCCATGCTATCAAAGCAACCGTTGATGAAGCCATAGAATATATCTGCAACCCGAACAAAACCGATGAACAAATCTATGTTTCGTCTTATGCGTGTGCGCCCGAAACTGCGGCGATTGACTTTAAATATACGCTTGACAATTGCCGGGAAAACAGTCCCAACAAAGCCTATCATCGCATACAGGCTTTTGCTCCGGGCGAGGTCGGTTATGAGGAAGCGCACCCCATCGGAAAAGAGCTTGCAGACAAGGTTTTAGAAGGAAAATATTCGTATGTTGTTACCACGCATATTGATAAGGGGCATATACACAATCATATCATCTTTTTGATAGAAGTTTTAGAGCTTCGGAACAGGCTCAGCGATATACAGCAGGAAGCAATCTATTTCAGAGGGTGCTATGACAGCGTTGGGTATCTCAAAAAGGCAGCAATTTTATAACCAAGAACGGCGGCATTGGCGTTGAGCTGATGCCGTCTTTTGCATAGCGACACAGGTAGAAAAATATGTCGTAATATGCTATAATAAAATACAAGGTTTGGTCGGAAGGATTGTGAATATGAAAGTTTATATCTTAGCTTCGCTTGATAATATCTCATTTGCAGAAAAACTTTTAAGCAACATAAGAAATGCAAAGATTATTTCAAAGCCATCAATAAATGAAATTGGTTCAGATATTAATGTAGCTCTAAAACGAAAAATGGAGAGTGCAGATGTCGTTTTAGCGATAATAGATGAAAAATTCTCTGATAGTGTATCTCTTAATTTGGAGTTGCAGTTGGCACAAATGTCAGTACGAGAAAATAGAAATAAAGTGTTAATTCCAGTTGTTTTGAATAAGGCAGATGTTCCTAAATGTATAGAAGGAACATTATATATCGACTGCATTTCTGATTCTGAGCAAGATTTATACAAAACACAATTGATGATAGAAAAGGTGTTGACACATAGAAAATATATTATAAGAAAGGGCAATCTAAAGGAAAAAAACAGTAGAACATCTTCTATGATAATTATGACTCTTGTCATTGAAATGTTTGCAATGCTTTTCATTGTTCTATTATTTAAGGAAAATCCTTTTCAAATGGGAAGTATTGGGGACAAGAGTATTATTACTATAACATTCGGAATAGCCTTTGTGATGTTAGCTTTTGTAGCTCTTTTAACGAGCTATTTATCAATTATGAAAAGACGATGGCAAGAAGATGATGAAGAAGAATTAGAGTCTTATTCAAGACGATTAAAACGGGCTATAGTTCCAGAAGAAATAAAACAAGAGGAAAAAAAGAGTTCTGGAAATGAAGGTAAGAAAAAGGAAATTGATGCTTTAGAGCGTATGATGATTACCTTGAGGATATTAAAGAGTTTTATACTTGGAGTCAGAAGCAGGCTAAAGCATCATTCATTTTAGCTGTAATAATGTGTATTTCTGGATTTGGTTTAATGATAGTTGCAATACTGATACCTATTGTATTCAGATTGAGTTTTCAGATGTCAATTATCCCAGCTATTGGAGGAGTTATAACAGAGTTAATTGCAGGAACAGCACTGGTAGTATATCGTAATTCGCTATCACAACTCAATCACTATCATAAAGCCTTACACGAGGACGAGCGTTTTTTATCAAGTGTAAATTTGCTTGGAAAATTCAGTTCAGTTGAGGCACAAGATGATATGTTACGAGAAATAATAAGAAGTGAAATACAAATGAATTTAGCCGAATTGCAAGAAAATGAAAATAGGGAAGCAGACAATTCAAAATAGTATTTTAAAGTGTCTAATTGCAGAAAGAACATATTAAAGTGGTATTTGTTGGTATCTAATGTTTCCTCATGGTTGTATGGGGAAAAAAGTAGCATTTTTTCCTATATTCTGAATGTAATTTTTTGCTTTTCTAATGGAGAGTGTAATATAAATTGTGTAAGTTCCTAGTAGCAAAACTTATATTTATCTGTTTCTCTCAAAAAGCCATGAAAATTTAATCAGATTTTGCGTATACCTAACAGGAATATTCATAAATTTTCACTGATCAGGTATACGCATTTTTATGTACTGTATATTATTTATTTTTCTCTTTATATTTGTACTTTTTATAAGTATGAGCTATACCTTTCTTTGTATGTTTATTATATTTGTTCTTTCCCATTTTCTCCGGTTCTGGTTCAGATAACGAAAACGATATTTCATATTCATCTATTATTTTATCTATCTTATTTTTAATAACATCTGAATCAAATTCTATTCGCCTTCAAAAATTGTAATCGGTCTATCAAAAACTTTTTCCGTCTTCTCTACATACTCAACCAGAATATTAGGATAGAAGCATATAAATTGCTCGCTTATTCTCTCGTTTTCTGATACAGACACTTCTTTTTTCTTTATTTTATCTCCAAAATTTTGTTCAAGAATTTTATTTACATTATATTCTTTTGGATCATATAACAACCAGATTCTTTTCTTAGATATTGCATTTAATGCAGAAACAATCTCTGGATTTAGTAATTTTTTCAATCTTTCACAAGAAATAACTATTCCTTGATAATCAAATTCTTGATTACATGAAAATATAGCTTCTAATTCTTTCTCATCAATTAATGCTCGGGTATGTATATATTGGTCTACTAATTCATCTGAAATAATTTCACTTCCATTTAATTTTTCAATTAAACTCTTTGTATATTGCCTATCTTCCTGAGTGACAAGCCCTTTATCATAGTGATTTTTCGAAAAATCCCAATCTCTTTCAAAAAAGTTTTCCATCCCTGAATATACCACGTCTCGTACTTGATGATAAAAGCTATTCTGGTATCTTTCTCCAATGTCACCTTTAATAATAAACTCATAATCTTCTGAATCATCATTTTTATAAATAAAAAGTTATCTTTCACATAATACAGTTTCTCATAAGCAATATCTATATCTTATACAACTCTCTCTGTAAAATTTTCGTGTTAAAAATATTTGATTCGATCTGATTTCGCTGATATATCTCATTTATAATTGCATAATTGCTTTCTAAATAATCTTTTGTAATTGTTTGTTCTTCACTTAAACAAAGATCCCTCTTAGAAGGCTTTGCAAATGCATTTTTTCCACTTTCTTCAATATTACCCGTAATCATATTTACAGAAAGTTCATTTATATTTCTTTTACGAATAGTAACCTGTTTTCTATCCGCTAAAGCTTTTCGCCCCCTAGGTGTCATAATCAATTTATTCTGTGAAGTGATAATATACTTCTGTTCAATCATATCTACTATGGCTTCTTTTAATAATTTAAACTCCACCCCCATAATTGCAGATATCTCATATACATCAGCCACTTCGATATCAATTAATTTTAATATTGTTTCAAAAAACAAATTTATTTCTGTTACTTCCTTTGTTAAACAGGTAATACCTATTTCACAATACGGAATAAATATACTCTGTCTTTTAATTAAATGAAAATTTTTTAACTCCCGAGGAAGTTTTCTCGATACTGCTGCTACTAATTGTTTCATTTCTTTTCTCCTACTTTTCTATAATGCGACACCCTTCAGATTCTGTAATATATTTGATGATTTCAGGAAATTTATTTCCTCTGATTTTATAATTATCAAGAAATTTCATATCTCCAACAATAATCAACAAGCATCTTGCTCTAGAAAATGCAACATTAATTCTAGCTTCTGATTTCAAAAAGCCAATACCGTATTTGTTTCCACTACTTCTAACAGTAGAATACAGAATAATATCTTTTTGGCTACCTTGAAATGCATCTACAGTATCTACGTCAACCTCAATATGCTTAAAGGAATGTTGTTTTACCATTGTTTGCAAAATGTACTTTTGCGATCCATATCCTGTAATTACTGCAACCTTAGTCCTTTTGACAAGTTTAGAATCTAATTCCAATAGTTTTCGTTCAATAATATTTCGCTCAAGATAATTTTGATATGATTTTTTTCCATTATTATCAAATTCCTTTTCATACCGCTCTTTTGTCGAATACTTTGATGTACTAATCCACTCAATTGCAATTCCCTCATATCCTTCTATACACAATTCTCTATCCTGCGCCTCTACTCCATTTTGGATCTCATCATTATAAAACACATGACTAATCAACGTACCAATAGTTGGGTGCATTCTATATTGTATAGTAAGACGATGTTTATTATCCTCTGGAAACATATTATACATTCTTTCAAAAATACCTTGCGCCAACCCCTCCTCATCAAGTTTTTCCTTATTATTTCTAATTATTTCAGTATCTAAAACAGGTGGTAGTTGTTGATGATCACCTACCAATATAATTTTATGTGCCTTATTTAACGAAACTGCTAATTCAGGAAACGTTGCCTTAGCTGCTTCATCTACAATAACATAGTCAAATTCAACATCACGTATAATCCTGTTTGACACAAATCCTGTACATGTACCAGCAATAATTACCGTACTTTTAATGATATAAAGTTCTACTTCATCACACTTTTTTAATTGTTCTGTCCATTCTCTCTGAATCTCCAGTATTTTTCTTGTCCTTTCTGACTTTACCCCTTTTGTTTTTTTTATAAAATTTTCAACAAACAATTTATCTTCTACTGAAAAATCCATGTTTTCCACTTTTGAATTTTCCAATTTCAAAAAATATTTGTCAAACTCCGCTTCCGGAATTCCAATTTCCTCAAGTGCATTTTTAGTATAATCATTACATATTCTTCTAACATTTTGATACCATTTTTCCTTCACATCATTAATAGAATACTCTTCTCTTATTTCCTCATTTAATTTTTCATCTCTTCCAATACGAAGCAAATCAGGTCTTTCGTCACTTTCCCTAATTAAATCTTCTAACATTTTATCTACTGCTGGATGCGATTGAGAAACTAATAACACCTTCTTAGGTTCAACATCTGGATTCTTTTTGTTTGCTTTCAGTATTTGTAAAATAATTTCGATAATAACATTCGTTTTTCCTGTTCCTGGAGGACCTTGAATAATTGCTATAGAATCTGCATCTAATGCTTTTTTTATCGCAGTCCTTTGTGGAAAATCTAATTTCTCATTAAACATATGGATCGGTTTCGAAATAACATTTACAGACGGGGGCTCCACACCTGAAATTATTCTCTTCAAATTAAAAGAGCACTGATAATCTTCTTTTTCCAGAACATTTAAAGCATCTAACTGTCTTTCAACATTAATCTTATCTTTCCTATAATCTAAACAAATAAAACCGCTTGCTGGCAATCCTATTGTTCCTTGCTTATTTATTTCTAAAACTACATGATTTTTCTCATAAATATCATTTTCATAAGTACCTACTGTCACAGGCTTTATTTTATCTTTCTTTTTTCCGACTTTTTTTTCATAAACAAAAACTTGTTCTTTATTCAAACGTTCTTCATCTATAAAAGTGCCCTTTTTAAGCTTAAATCTTAAAAGATTATTCTTTACTTCATAAGAATCATATGGTAATCTTACAACATTTTTCTCGATATCTTCTCTTATTAATTCTAATAAATCTCTCCATACTCCATACTTTTCCTTATATTCACAATCAACATTATTTTTTGACATATAATTTTCGTAATAATCATAGATAATGTTTTTTATTTCGAAACTATCGTTTTTCAATTCTCTATGTGCAATTCTTTTATCTACAAATCTTATTTCACCCTCAATTTTAGCAAATCTTTTCTTAAGTCTATCACGATCAATTGGAGGAATCTTTCTAAATTTTACAACGTCAAACACGCTTTGCTCATCATCAAACACACATTCTGCCTGAAAATTATATCCTAAGAAGATGTAAATCATCGTTTCTTCATTCTCATTTGATTCTTCTTTTCTACAAAATGCATACAAATCTAAAAAGTTCTCTGGCATATACGTTTCGGTTGCCATTTTAATGTTTATTGACTGTGGTAATAATTTAAGGTTTCTCAATTCCTTTATTCGTTCGTATGCCGCTGTCAAAATAATTGTTTTATCCAAATTCAAAAAACGTGTAAATAATTTTGAAAAATCAGCTCTCAATTCAAAAACATTTTCATATCTGTCATCAGGATTTTCCGCAACTAATTTTTTTAATATCGGCTTTAATGAAATATCCATTCCACTAGTTCTATTCAATACATCCTGAAACTGTACTGCTAATGGAGGTTGCTGACCGGTAAAAAGGAAATAAATTACCGCACAAGCGAATATAAATCACTTTTTTCAGTTGCATTTTCACTATGTTGATGAACTTCAGGAGCTGAGTAGGCATTAGTCCCTAGTTTATATACTGTTGCTGAATTGATCATATCATTGATTTTACATATGCCAAAATCAATTAACTTGACCTGTTTATCGTCGGTAAGCATGATATTATTAGGATTAATATCTCGATGGATAATCCCATTTGAATGTGATATTTCAATGGCATCTAATAATTGTTTTATTATTGAAAATCGCTCTTTTGCAGAAAAATTTTCAATAGATGATTTTCCTAATTCTATTCCGTTTATATATTCTAAATAAATTACTCCAACCTTTTCCTTTGTTGTTGATATAACTAAATAATCATCTCCCAATATATTAACAATATTCGAACATTTATTCAGTTTATACAAAGCACGCATTTCCCTTGTGAATACAGCTTGATACAAAGGCTGTTCGATTCCATATATTATTTTCCTAACAATTAAATCCCCTGTGCTTTTATTTTTCAATACATCCACTACAGAATTTGTATCCGCTCGATTCTTTAATCTCTTATATGCTTCCCAATCTCTAAATGTACTCATCGTTACTCTCCTTAAAAGTAAAATTATGAACATATTATATCACTTTCACTTATAATATCATATATTATAAAAGCTGAACAAGTCAGATTAGTCTCTGCACCTGTTCAGCTCTTTGTTTACCTGTAAATCAATTCTTTTA
>ERZ859937.529-NODE-529-length-15883-cov-3.209439_pt1 | contig 15883 bp, 16 predicted proteins | sample MGYA00509985_ERZ859937 | MGnify/ENA primary metagenome ERZ859937 (study PRJEB30046, sample SAMN00715169) | human gut metagenome | study: EMG produced TPA metagenomics assembly of the A metagenome-wide association study of gut microbiota in type 2... | reverse complement strand
AGATTGACAGGAATTGTTGCGGTTGGCTTTGCCGATGAAGCTCCGGCTAAAAGACCAAGGAAACCATTGGAAGAAATCGTTGAGTACAGATAGGAAAATCGGATTGAACAAAATCTTTAATATAATACTTTTGTCATTTGAAAATAAGGAAATACTTAAAAATTAGTTATATAAATACTGCACAAGATTTTGGAAAAAGTGTGACAGTGTCTCACCAATTCATAACTAAACCAGATGTATTAGTGAGTAATCTTTCATTTTCACATATTCGAGAAATAATGGTGTTGGAGCTCTTTTATCAGGAAAGGGATAATGAAAAGATATGATATATTTAAGTAGTTTTAGATTAAGTAAAAGAAAAGTGAATAATCCTAATATTTATCCCTACAATGTATTCCGGGATAAGTATATTGAACCATTTGTTTTTAGACCTATCACTGTACTTTATGGGAACAATGGCTCAGGTAAATCAACACTTTTAAATATTATAGCCAATTGCTTACAACTAAAAGGGAAAGAATATGCAACGAGCAATTCATTTGGAAGCGTTGATTACTGTGGTTCGTTTCCAGAGAATGTTTCTATACTTTGGGGGAAGATGATTATGGAAATACAATAAATAAATTACCGGAAAACAGCCGATATATTAAAAGTGAAGATATATTGTATGAGATTAAGAAGATACAACAAAAGCAGATATTATCAGATGGCATGGAGTATGATTACGTTAAGAGAGGTATGTCTTTACTTGAAGCAAAAAAATTTTTAGCATCTAAAGAAGGGTGTAAGCAGGAAGAATATATAAAATTTGCACAGGAAAAATATTCTAACGGAGAGACATCAATGCAATATTTTGAGGAGTATTTACAACCAGATGCATTATATTTATTGGATGAACCGGAAGTTTCGCTTTCACCTGCGAATCAGGTTATGTTAGCAGAGGAAATTAATAAAATGGCAAGGTTGTTAGAATGCCAGTTTATTATTGCAACGCATTCACCATTTATGCTTGGAACATTAAATGCTAAAATATACAATCTTGATACGAAAGAGTATGATGTTAAAAATGGAGTGATTTGGATAATGTACGATATTTTTATAATTTCTTCAAAAAACATGAAGATGAATTTAAAGTCTAAATACCTAAATATTAGTTCAATTTAAAGGAGGATATTGCATGCACAACGAAAATTATTCTATAATATTCAGCAGTTTGACAGGCAACACACGTAAGCTGGCTGATAAAATTCATGAAATACTGCCAAAGGAGAGCTGTGATTATTTTGGCACGGCTGATGCGCAGGGGACAGAATCCGAATTGCTATACATTGGATTTTGGACGGACAAGGGAAACGCGGATAGCGATACATTAGATTTCTTATCTAAATTGAAAAATAAGAAGATATTTCTGTTCGGAACAGCCGGTTTTGGAGGAAGTGATGCATATTTTCAAAGGATTCTTGGCAATGTTAAAAGCGCCATTGATTCAAGTAACACTATTGTAGGAGAATATATGTGCCAGGGCAAAATGCCACAGTCTGTGAGGGAACGCTATGTGAAAATGAAAGAAAACCCGGAGCATCCGGATAATATTGATGCGCTGATTGAAAATTTTGACAAGGCTTTGTCGCATCCCGATGCAGATGATATGGAGAGATTAAAAAATATTATTATTTAGCAGGAGGTATTATATATGTACAATTTCACATTCAACATTCCAACAAAAATCCATTTCGGAAAGGATACCATTTCGAACTTATCAGAGCTTAAGGCATATGGCAGCAAGGTGCTTTTAGTGTACGGAGGCGGCTCTATAAAGAAAAACGGTCTCTACGATACCGCAATGAAGATCCTTAAGGATGCGGGACTGACCGTGTTTGAGCTTAGCGGAGTGGAGCCAAACCCAAAGATTGAGACAGTCAGAAAGGGTGTTGAAATCTGTAAAAATGAGGGTATCGACATGGTGCTTGCAATAGGAGGCGGCAGTACAATCGATTGCTCAAAGGTTGTTGCAGCAGGTGCAAAGTATGATGGTGATGCATGGGATTTGGTGCTTGATGGCTCGAAGGTCAAGGCGGCACTTCCGATATTTGATGTGCTTACTCTTTCCGCAACCGGAACAGAGATGGATCCTTTTGCTGTTATCTCTGATATGTCTAAAAATGAAAAGTGGGGAACAGGATCGCCGTATATGGTGCCAACTATGTCAATATTAAATCCTGAATATACTTTTTCGGTATCAAAAAAACAGACTGCAGCAGGAACCGCAGATATGATGAGCCATACAATGGAGAATTATTTTTCTATGGAGAATGCTGACTGCCAGAAATTTATGGCAGAGGGATTGTTACGTACAATGATTAAAAATGGACCGGTTGCCCTCGCACAGCCTGACAACTACGAGGCCAGAGCCAACCTGATGTGGGCAGGCACCCATGCAATCAACGGTGTTGTGGGTGACGGCTGTTCACCGGCATGGTGCGTACATCCTATGGAGCATGAGCTGAGCGCTTTCTATGATATTACCCACGGAGAGGGACTTGCAATACTCACACCGGCGTGGATGGAGCACATACTAAATGACGACACACTTCCGATGTTTGTGGAGTTTGCAAAAAATGTCTGGGGACTTTCCGGTGATGATGACTATGCACTTGCACACGCTGGCATTGATGCGTTGAAGAAATTCTTCTTCGAGACAATGGGCATTCCTGCAAATCTAAGAGCTGTGGGAATCACAGACGACAGGAACTTTGAGGTGATGGCAAAGAAGGCCTGCGAGGGTTCAAAGGGATCGTTTGTACCACTTAGCAAGGACGATATTGTGGAGATTTACAGAGCGGCATTCTAATAAGCGTGGAGCCTGGACATACCGGGCTCCACGCTTATTTTTTATGTTGTGCGCCTAGCGGCGCACGTTTCTAACGGGTTAAAGTCCCGAATCCGCCCGGTAGTGGGAAGGATATAGCCGAAGGCAAGGGTGTCCATCGTGAGATGGAATCTGAAGGAAGCTGGATGTGAGGAATATACCAACTCACGGGCAAATCTCTGGTCTGACGAACAGAAATCTCATATGAGGTCATGCATGTGGGTAAGACAGCAACCCATGTTAAAGCCCAATAACTACACGGAATCATGCATGATAAATGAGGCAGATGGATGGAGAGGAAGAAACGTGTGGTACCTAGGGAGGTCTGTGCGGTATGCCTTGAAAGAGGTAACCATTGCATAAAGCAATGCTGAACGCATAGAAGTCAGCAGAGGTCATAGTAGCCGAGAGGTGAAGGACCGAATCAGTAGGAGTCTTGAGTATGACCGAGAAAGGAGGAATGACCGTCTATGGCAGAAAACATTGAAAACAATGGCTGTTCGCAAAGAGATAATGCGGAACATGAAGGGTATGTGAAAGCGTCCAGGTCATTCAATCGGATATGGAAAGAAAGAGACAGTGCACAGCCGAGACTTTTGGAAACGATACTGTATAAAGACAACTTTAACAGAGCGTATAAGAGAGTTAAGGCAAACAAGGGAGCGCCGGGAATTGATGGCATGACCATTGAAGAGGCTCTTCCATATCTAAAGGAACATCAACAAGAGATAACTGACCGCATTTATCGTGGAAAGTATACTCCGTCTCCAGTAAGACGAGTTGAAATTCCCAAACCAGATGGTGGTGTGCGAAAGCTTGGCATACCAACAGTGATAGACCGTACACTTCAACAGGCAATAACCCAACAGTTAGTGCCAATCTATGAACCGCTGTTTGCAGATGGTAGCTATGGCTATCGTCCGAACAGAAGTGCAAAAGATGCAATACTTAAGGTTAAGGAGTATGCAGAACAAGGCTATACATTCGCTGTAGTCCTTGACTTGTCAAAGTACTTCGATACTCTTAATCACGAAATTCTCATCAATCTTCTACGAAAGAATGTAAAAGATGAACGTGTAGTACAGTTGATAAAGCGCTATCTGAAAAGCGGTGTAATGGAAAACGGAGTGGTCATTGACACAGAGGAAGGCTCACCACAAGGTGGAAATCTATCACCATTGCTGGCAAACATCTACCTCAATGAGTTCGACCAGGAATACCTGAAAAGAGGTGTTCCATGCATAAGATATGCAGATGACATCGTGCTTCTTGCAAAGAGCAAGCGAGCATCAGAGAGACTCTTGGAAAGCAGTACAAAATATCTTGAGGAGAGGCTGAAACTTACAGTCAACCGAGAAAAGAGCCGTACAGTCAGCGTGTTTGCAATCCGAAATTTTAAATTCCTTGGCTTTGCATTGGGAAGGAACGGAAAAGGCATATATGTCCGAGTTCATCCGAAGTCATGGAAGAAGTTTAAGTCCAGACTGAAGGAGTTATCTTCCCGTAAGCGATGTCAGTCAATCAAGCCAAGCCTTGAGAAAATCAAAGTATATGCAAGAGGATGGCTTAACTACTACGGAATTGCAAGCATGAAGAACAACATAGATGATATCAACGGATGGCTCTATCACAGAATACGCATGTGCATATGGAAACAGTGGAAGAAACCTAGAACGAAATATAAAAATCTAGTCAAGCTGGGAATCCCAGAACACTATGCGGCAACAATAGCAAACAGTCGCAGAAAGTATTGGTATATCAGCAATAACAAAGCTGTGATTTGGGCGCTGAATAAAGAAAGACTGATAAACAGTGGCTTTTACGATTTAGCCACAGCCTATCAGTCTGTGCACGTCAACTATTGAAAGCGCCGTATACCGAACGGTACGTACGGTGCTGTGAGAGGACGGCGGTTAGTCACCGCCTCCTACTCGATTGTGGGAAAGTATGGAAATATATGGAAAAAGTGATTTCAATAGTGGGCGCAGGTGGCAAGACCACACTCGTTCATAAGCTTGCAAGGGAATATCACAGGAGTGGAAAAGGTGTGCTTGTCACAACAACAACGCACATGTATGTCGAAGCTGACACTGACCTATCCTGCGATTTTTTTGCGTTAAGGGATAAAATAATAAAAGATGGATATTGTATGGCGGGGCAGAAAATATCTGAACAGAAAATATCAGAACAGTCAAAGTCAAAGATGTGCGGACTGCCGTATGATTTGCTTGATAAACTGATTAAAGACATGCCACAGGCGTTAGATTATGTTATAATCGAAGCAGATGGGGCAAAGCACCATTCCCTCAAATATCCGGCAGCGGATGAGCCGGTCATATATCCGGGTACCACAGATGTTATCATAGTGCTTGGCACATGGGAAAAGGGCAGGTCATGTAAGGACGTTGTATTTCGATATGAGCTTATGCAAAAGGAGCTTGGAACGGCAGAGGATGCAGTGGTTGATGATTCGGTTATAGATACGCTGCGGCAGGTCATGTCAGAAAGCTTCGCGATAGCGGTTTTGAAGGACGAGTATCGTGCGTTTTTGCGAATGAGCGTGGGTGGTTCTGAATAGTTGCAAATATGGAAATAATAAGGTAACAGGGTAATTAATCAGATGAGCATGAATCAGAGCAATAATCAGATAATAAAGAAAAATTTGTTAATAATATGCCGCGGTGCAGGAGACCTTGCGACCGGCATCATCCACAGACTGCACCGGGCAGGGCATAGGGTGATAGCGCTTGAGACAGACTATCCGGCTGCCATACGGCGCCAGGTGTCCTTTTGTGAAGCAGTGTATGATGGGAGCGCAGCTGTAGAGGGTGTGACAGCCAGACTTGTTCCTGCCTTGGCTGATGCAGAGACTGATACAGAGACATATTCAGGGATAAATGACACACCGGCAGCTCATATTGTATCAGAAAAGTGGGATAGTTCAGCCATCGAAGCTGTGCTTGAAGCCGGAGAGGTCCCGCTTCTTATAGACCCAAAGGGTGAGTCAATTGCACTTTTAAAGCCGGATGTTGTGGTAGATGCCATAATAGCAAAGAAAAATCTGGGTACCACAATCAATATGGCCCCGCTTGTGATAGGAGTAGGCCCGGGCTTTACGGCAGGGCAAGACGTGCATCTGGTGATTGAGTCCATGCGTGGGCACAATCTGGCGCGCATCATTACCGATGGCATGGCACAGCCCAACACAGGTGTTCCGGGAAATATCGCCGGCTTCACAAGTGAGCGTGTGATTCACGCTCCGGCGGCAGGATATATTCATGATGTCAGAAAAATCGGAGACATCGTGCAAAAGGGCGATGAGATAGCGCGGATATATCCGGATAAAGAAAGCTACCACAATGCATTGTCTGAATATGTTCCGGTAAATGCTACAATTACAGGCATCATACGAGGACTTATCCGTGAGGGATATTATTTCAGGGAAGGCTTCAAGATAGCGGATATCGACCCGCGCGAGAGTGAGCTAACAAACTGCTTTACAATCTCTGACAAGGCAAGAAGTATAGCAGGCAGCGTGCTTGAGGCGGTATCGGCATTTGAGCACGGCGTAAAGATTTATTAAATAATAAATGAGGGTAACTATTAAGGTGTTTTCAGTGGTTCTGAATAGTTACAGTGAGGATAAATAGATTGACGCAGGAAAACGAATTAGATATCAATAATCAGGAACAAAATAAAGGAAAGCTCACACATTTTAATGAGGCAGGGGAAGCTCACATGGTGGATGTGCATGCAAAGGATGACACATACCGCGTGGCGAAAGCCTGTGGCACGATAAAGGTAAATGGCGCCGTATACAGGGCGGTATCTACGGGCACAGCTAAAAAGGGCGATGTGCTGGCAGTAGCGAGGATTGCGGGAATCATGGGCGCAAAGAACAATTCCATGCTCATTCCGCTCTGTCATGCTATTGCCATGACGAAGTGCGATGTTGAGTTTGAGCTGGATGAAAGAAACAGCAGTATCACGGCAATCTGCACGACAGCCTGTGTGGGCAAAACCGGTGTAGAGATGGAGGCCATGACAGGGGTCAGTGTGGCGCTTCTTACCATATATGATATGTGTAAGGCACTGGACCGTGGCATGGAAATCGGGCAGATACATCTGCTGGAAAAATCCGGTGGCAAGAGCGGACATTACGTTGCTGATCACAACTAACAATGTGACCGGCAACGATTACAGCCCTTTTAAAAAGCTGAGAAGTTAAAAATACACAATTAATCAAGGATAACAGGGAGATGTAATGTATACTGTAGGGATTATAACGATAAGTGATAAAGGCGCAGCGGGCCAAAGAGAGGATAAAAGCGGTCCGAAAATAAAGGAACTGCTTTCCAAAGATAAGTATGATGTGGTTTCATATAAAATCATACCGGATGAGAGGAAACAGATTGCAGACGAGCTTGTCAGGCTGTGTGATGATGTGAAATGCAATCTGGTGCTTACAACCGGAGGTACCGGTTTTTCACCGAGAGATATCACACCGGAAGCTACAATGGATGTTGCAGAGCGTAATGCACCGGGTATCGCTGAGGCACTGAGAGCGTATAGCATGAGCCTTACACCTAAAGCCATGCTTGGCAGAGGAGCTTCAGTTATCAGAAAACACACACTGATAGTCAATCTGCCCGGCAGTGTGAAGGCTGTGTCGGAGAGCATGGATTTTCTGATGGGAAATATAGAGCATGGACTTGATATTTTACTGCAGTATGACAGTGAGTGCGGCCGGTGACGGAAATGCACGGGGTATGGTTTAGGACAGTAACTATTTACAAAAATAATATTTGGAGTGTGGGATTATATGAAGCTTATGAAGACAACGGAGGCAGTCGGACAGGTGCTCTGCCACGATATCACACAGATTATCCCCGGTGTGAAAAAGGATGCGGTTTTCGCAAGGGGCATATTATAACAAAAGAGGATATACCGGTGCTGCTTAGCGTCGGAAAAGACACCATATATATATGGGAAAATGATGAGACCATGATGCACGAAAATGAGGCAGCAGAGGTGCTTTATCGTATGAGCGCATGTGGCACAAATAGCAATGAGACCGACGTCGAACGTCATTGTGAAGCCGCAGAATCCGGCGTTTTTGGTGGCACCACAAGTAAAATGCATCCATCCCCTGTAAAGGAAGGCAAGATAGAGGTTATAGCCGACTGTGACGGACTGCTTAAGGTGGACAGCGAAAAGCTGAAAAAGGTCAACTCCTTTGGTGAAATGATGATAGCAACGAGGCACGGCAATACCACTGTGAAAAAGGGTGATAAGCTCGCCGGAACAAGAATCATACCGCTTGTCATAAAAAAGGATAAGCTAGAGGCGGCTTCGCACATATGCGATGACGGACCGATTCTTGATATAAAGCCGTTTGTGGTCAGAAAAGCAGCAATAATTACAACCGGAAACGAAGTGTACCATGGCAGGATACAGGATGCGTTTACCCCTGTCATCGAGAAAAAGATAGCAGAGTTTGGTGCACAGATGATGTTTCATGAGGTGTTTGATGATGATGACCAAAAAATAACAGACGGATGCTTACGTGCAATAGAGGCAGGTGCGGAGATTGTATTCTGCACAGGAGGAATGAGCGTGGATCCTGATGATAAAACACCGCTTGCCATAAAAAATACAGGCGCGCGGATTGTGTCATACGGTTCACCGGTGCTGCCGGGAGCCATGTTTTTGCTGTCGTACTATGATGCAGGTGACAGGCTGGTGCCGATATGTGGACTGCCTGGCTGCGCCATGTACAACAAGCGCACGATATTTGATATTGTATTGCCGAGGCTTATGGCGTGTGATATGATTTTGGCAGATGAGCTTGCCGGACTTGGAGAAGGCGGACTCTGCCTGAATTGTGATGTCTGCACGTTTCCTAACTGCGGTTTCGGGAAAGGCTTTTAATATGCGCGATAGATTTGGCAGAGAGATTGACTACATGCGCATATCCGTGATAGATAGCTGTAATCTGAACTGTTATTATTGCAACCCACAGGACAATAATAAAAATTGTCAGGCAATAAATATACTTAGCGTAAAAAAGGTGCTTTGCATAGTCCGCGCAGCCACAAGGCTTGGAATCACGCATTTTCGTCTGACAGGCGGTGAGCCGCTTTTGCATCCGCAGATTGATGAGATGGTTTCACAAATCAAAAAGATACCCGGTGTCAGGAGTGTATCGATCACCACAAATGCAGTAATGCTTGCGCAGCATGCAAAGCAGCTTAAGAAAGCCGGTATAGACAGTATAAATGTGAGCCTGGACACGATAGATGCGTCAGAATATGAACATATCACAAAAAAACCGCTGCTTGATAAAGTGGAGCATGGAATCGATGCCGCAATAGAGTGTGGAATAAGAGTGAAAATCAATGTGGTGCTCACACCGCAGACAGATGTGGTGGCTCTCACACGGTATGCTTCAAAAAAAGGCACAGATATCCGTTTTATAGAGATGATGCCGGTAGGTGAAGGGCATACCAACGGAGTCGAGCCGTATGAGAAGGTTATTGGCGCACTTTTAGAAGTATATGGAACTCCTTGCCATATAGATACTGAAAATAGAGAAGAAATTAATTCGGGATATAATAATTCAGATAACGGTCCGGCAGAGTATTACAGTTTTCATGGACTTAATATCAGAGTAGGGCTGATTCAGGCAATCCATGGGAAGTTCTGCGATACCTGTAACCGCATACGTGTTACGGCTGACGGCAGGCTTATGCCATGCCTGGGAAGCAGCGTGACGATGGATTTAGTACCTGATTCATGCGAATTTACAGATGATTTGGAAAAAGATTTTGTAATAGTTCAGGCATTAAAGGCTGCCATAAAGGCAAAGCCGGGGTGTCACAATTTTAATGATAATGCAGTGACATATACAAAAACTACAGAGACAAAGACTGTGGAGACAAAGACTACAGAGCTGAAAGCTGCGGAAGTAAATGCAGCAAGAAATATGAGCCGGATAGGAGGCTGATAGCAAATCATGGGAAAGCTTCTTGCAATCAATATAAGCAAAGAGAGAGGAACTGAAAAAAGAGAGGTGCCACAGGCAGAGCTTGTTGCGGACTATGGCATCATGGGAGATGCACATGCCGGAAAGTGGCACAGGCAGGTCAGCCTGCTTTCCGCGGAGAAAATAGATACTTTCAGGGCAAGAGGAGCGCAGATAGACAACGGGGCATTTGGCGAAAATTTAATTATATCAGGATTTGATTTCAAAAATTTACCGCTTGGAACACGCTTTTGCATAGGAAATGTTATTCTGGAGATGACGCAGATAGGTAAGCAGTGTCATTCGCATTGTGCTATCTACAAGAGGATGGGCGAGTGCATTATGCCAAAGGAGGGCGTGTTTGCAGTAGTCATAAGAGGCGGTCAGATTCATACCGGTGATGAGGTGAAGCTGATTCCGGCAAACATATATGCTTCGATAAAGGACAGACCGGCGGACAGCCGCTGTGAGCTGTTGACAGTCACAGAAGGCACATGCCGGTGAAAAGGCGCTTTATATAGATGGCAGAATAAGAGTGGCATCAGGCAGTGCATGGGCAGATGAAATAAATGACAATGATAATTCCATTGTGATGTTCAGACAGCAGATAGGCAGCAGACCACGCCTCATAATCTGCGGAGGAGGTCATGTATCGGCGGCACTTGTACGCATGGCATCGCTTTTGGCATTTGACATATGGGTGATAGAGGACAGACCTCTGTTTGCCGATAATGCAAAGCGCCAAGGCGCAGACCATGTAATTTGCGGCGATTATAAAAAAACTCTCGCAAGGTTAGAGCCACAGACGGATGATTACTATGTATGCATGACAAGAGGCCATCGCTTTGATATGGAGTGTCTTACAGAGATATTCAGAAAGCCATACGCCTATGTGGGGATGATGGGCTCAAAGAAAAGAGCTGTCATAGTAAAAAAAGACCTTGAAGAATCGGGATTTTCACAGGAAAACATATCCGGATTACATTCTCCGATAGGCCTTGCAATAGGTGGACAGACACCGGAGGAAATTGCGCTTTCGGTGATAAGTGAAATAGTAAAGTGCAAAAATGAGCGTACCGGCTGCACACAGGTGGATAACGAAGTGCTTGATGCACTTATTGAGGCAGCTAAGCAGCGGGTATCGGAAGTACGGAAGACAGAAACACAGAAGACAGAAGCACAGAAGGCAGAAACACAGGAAGCAGGTGTGCAGGAAACAGATACACAGGCATCAGATGAGAAGTACATACTGTGTACCATCATAAAAAAGAATGGCAGTGCACCGCGCGGAGTCGGAACACAGATGCTCGTGAGCTCAGACAATCGGATCATCGGAACTATAGGCGGCGGTTGTGCGGAGGCAGAGGTTATAAGCCATTGCAGGAGACTGTTTCGCAAGCAGGAGTTCAAATGCGGCCTGATGGATGTGAGCATGAGCACTGACGATGCCGAGAAAGAGGGCATGGTGTGCGGAGGCAGTATTTCGGTGCTGCTGGAGCAGATTGGATGATGAAATTATCATATATTAATAAATCAAGATAAGCTGAATATGAACATTAATCACATGCATATTTAATTTAAACTAAGGGAAAAGAAAGGTTAAAAGTATGAGCTTAAGAATAGCGACAGGTACTGACGGATCAGTAAAGGAGCGCAAGGGCTTAAAGAGAAAATTTAAAGCATATGCAGGACTTGCGTTTGGATTTATCCTTATAGCAGGACTTTTTGCAGGCTGTGGAAAAAAGGATACAGCAGATGCAGATGTCGATTTATCAATTTTTGCGGCAAAGAGCTTAAACGGTGTTATGGATGAAATTTGTGCAGCCTACACCAGGGCGCATCCAAATGTAAACTTCCGGAACAACTATGACAGCTCCGGAACTCTGATGGCACAGATTAAAGAGGGTGCGAAGTGCAACATCTTTTTCTCAGCAGGAGTGGCACAGATGGATGAGCTTCAGAATGGCTACGACGGAGGAAGCGTGGTGGACGGTACTCGTGTTGACCTATTAAATAATCAGGTGTGCCTTGTTACATATAAGAATAGTGGCACGGCAGTTACCAGCTTTGCAGACATCTCAAAGGCTAAAAATATGGCGCTTGCTGACGGAACAGTTCCTGTAGGACAGTACACCAGAGCAGCGTTAGTAAATTCAAAAATGGTTGAAGGTGATGCTTCAAATCCACAGGCTATTTCAGATTCTGATATCTCAAAGGCACTTGACGGTCTGGAAATAAACAGCTGTGCCAATGTAGGTGCGGTTGCATCTGCCGTAGCTGAGGGCGCAAATGAGATAGGAACAGTTTATTACTCAGATACATTCGGATACGAGAACCAGCTTGATATTATAGAAAAGCTTCCAAACAGCTTAACAGGCGATGTCATCTATCCGATAGCAGCCTTAAAGGGAGACAGCACTACATCAGATGAGCTTGAAGCAGCAAAGGAATTTATCGCATACCTTCAGACAGATGAGGCAATGTCAGTATTTGAGAAATATCATTTTTCGGTAAAGGAATAATGGGACAGATTGATTTTTCACCGCTTTGGGTAACATTAAAAACAGGAATAGTAGCGTCAGTTTTTTCTTTTTTTATAGGAATAGCTTTTGCTGAGCTTGTCATAAACACAAAGGGCAGAGTGAGGGCGTTCTGGGATGGACTGCTGACACTTCCTATGGTACTGCCGCCTACCGTGGCTGGATACATTCTTTTAAGGATTTTCAGCACAAGGCGTCCTTTTGGAAGCTTTTTAAGCCATAGCATGGGGATACAGGTAGTACACACGTGGCTTGGCTGTGTGGTGGCAGCAACCATCATTGCACTCCCTCTCATGTACAGAAATGCGAGAGCGGCATTTGAGCAGATAGATGAAAATGTCATATATGCGGCGCGCACTCTCGGCATAAGTGAGTGGAAGATTTTCTGGAAGATACGTCTGCCGATGGCAAAGCCCGGCATCATTTCGGGTGTCACACTGGCTTTTGCCAGAGCTATCGGTGAGTACGGTGCCACATCGATGCTTGCCGGAAATATAGCAGGAAAAACCTCGACCATATCACAGCAGATAGCAATGGTCGTCCAAAGCGGTGATTATGCCACAGCGGGCTTCTGGTGCATAGTAATCATAGCGATTTCATTTGCATGTCTTGTATCGATAAATATGATATGTGGCAAAAGCAAGGGCATAAAGAGAAAGAGAAAAAATAATGTCGCTCATAGTAAAAATAAAAAAACAGTTGGATAATTTCATGCTCTCGGTTGACATGGAGCTTACGGACGAGGTTGTGTCCGTAATCGGTATGTCGGGCTCAGGAAAGAGTATGACATTAAAGTGCATAGCAGGGATAGAGACACCGGACTCAGGTTTTATATCATTAAACGGCCGAGTGCTGTATGATTCTAAAAAGCGTATAAATCTGCACCCGGGTAAGCGTAGGGTAGGCTATCTGTTTCAGGACTATGCATTATTTCCGACAATGACTGTGATGGAAAATATATGCATAGCAATGGGTCAGCGTAATGAGGAAAAAGTGAAGGGCTGGCTGAAGAGGTATGGGCTTGAGGGCATGGCATACACATATCCCAATCATCTCTCCGGTGGTCAGAGGCAGCGCGTGGCAATGCTTCGCATGCTTGCGGCTAAGCCGGAGTGTATACTGCTCGATGAGCCTTTTTCGGCACTGGATGAGCATGTAAAAAGAAGCATGGAATCAGAGCTTATGGAGATGCTCACAGATTTTCACAATCCTGTTGTTTTTGTGTCACACAATCGCGATGAGGTGTATCGCCTGGCCGAGCGTATCGGAAGCATGGAGAGCGGTGTACTGAGTACAGTCCGCGACAAAAAAGATTTCTTTATGCGGCCTATGTCTGTGGAGCAGGCACTGCTTGTGGGCTGCAACAATATATCAGAGGTAAAATGGCAGGATAAGCATCATTTGTTTGCTGTGGAATGGGATAGCGTATTTGAGGTCGCTGATGAGCAGCTTGAACAGACTGCAATGAGTATGGACGGCATATCGCACATAGGTGTTTTCCCACAGGATATTATAATATCTGCAGGCAAAACAAAAACGGCACTTGCATATGCTGATAAAAATACAATCAGGATTAAAGATTATAAAATGATTGAAGAACTGAAAAGCTGGGAAGTATTGTGCAAATTAAATAACGATTCAATAATTTACGCAAGCCTTCCGAGGCATACAGAAGCAAATATGCTTAGCAAAAATATAAATGATGAGCTTTATATAAAGAATTTTTATCTGCTTGGATGAGAAGTAAATGAGGACATACTATGATTTACCTGGACAATGCTGCCACAACAATTAAAAAGCCGGATGCGGTATATGATGCAGTACTTGATGCAATGAGGCACTGCGGCAATTCCGGGCGCGGGGCATCGGATGCATCGCTTGATGCGTCGAGGAAAATATATGAGGCCAGAATGTGCCTTGCAGAATTTTTCGGCGGAGATGATGCGGCCAGACTCGTTTTTACGGCAAATGCCACTGAGGCACTAAATATTGCAATCCACGGACTGTTTGAGCCGGGGGAGCATGTGATTACAACACAGCTCGAGCATAATTCTGTGCTCAGACCTCTTTATATGCAAAGGGAGCGGGGCGTGGGTGTGGACATTGTACCATGCAGTGATGTAGGCATAAAAAGGGGGATCATTTCCCCGTCGGACATAGAGGCTTTAATACGTCCGGATACAAAAGCCATCGTATGCACACATGCTTCAAATCTCACAGGCAACGTGGTGGATATTAAGTCGATAGGGCAAATCGCACGAAAGCATAACCTTTTATTTATAGTCGATGCATCGCAGACAGCCGGTGTGATTCCGATAAATGTAAAAGACATGAATATTGATGTGCTCTGCTTCACAGGTCATAAGGGGTTGATGGGACCGCAGGGCACCGGAGGACTTTATGTGGGAGAGAGAGCAGATATAAAGCCGTTTAAGAGCGGTGGCACCGGCGTGCTAAGCTTTCTTGAGAACCAGCCTATGGAGCTTCCGACAAGACTTGAGGCCGGTACCTTAAACGGTCCGGGAATCGCAGGGCTTTTAACAGGTGTCATGGAGCTTGAGAAAATCGGCCTCGACAATATATACGCTAAAGAGCATGAGCTGATGCAGGCATTTATGGGAAAAATAAAGACAATCCCGGGAATCAGGATATATGGAGATTTCGATATGCTGCCCGAAAATGGTCTGCACTGTGCGATTGTTTCAGTAAATATAGCTGATATGGACTCGGCGGAGGTGTCAGACATACTTATGAATGAGTATGGCATTGCAACAAGGAGCGGCATACACTGCGCACCGCTGATGCATAAATTCTTTGGAACACAAAATCAGGGTATGGTGAGATTCTCATTTTCATATTATAATACAGTTGATGAGATAAATGAGGCCGCTGAAGCGCTTATGCAGATTGCGGGAATGCGATAAATAGTATTAAACAATTGAAAGGAGCAAAAATGCCACAGGAAATAGTGTTTTGCAAGGGCGGTGGCTGTACTGCAAAGCTTGGTCCGGATTTGTTAAGTCATGTTTTAGCAAAGCTGCCAAGGAATGAAAAAGACAGCAATCTGCTCATCGGATATGATAGCTGTGATGATGCGGCAGTGTACAAAATTTCAGATGACACGGCGGTAGTCCAGACGCTTGATTTTTTCCCGCCGATGGTTGATGATCCGTATACGTTTGGACAGATAGCGGCTGCAAATGCGCTCAGTGATATTTATGCGATGGGCGGCACAGTAAAGACCGCATTGAATATCGTCTGTTTCCCTGAGAAAATGGACCTGAATATACTCGGCAAAATAATGCAGGGCGGTGCCGATAAGGTGATAGAGGCAGGCGGCACACTTGCGGGTGGCCATTCTATAGCAGACAGTGATGTGAAATACGGACTTTCAGTCATGGGTACGGTCCACCCGGAGCATATTTACAGCAACAACACAGGGCAGCCGGA
>ERZ859937.528-NODE-528-length-15908-cov-22.666625_pt1 | contig 15908 bp, 12 predicted proteins | sample MGYA00509985_ERZ859937 | MGnify/ENA primary metagenome ERZ859937 (study PRJEB30046, sample SAMN00715169) | human gut metagenome | study: EMG produced TPA metagenomics assembly of the A metagenome-wide association study of gut microbiota in type 2... | reverse complement strand
ATTGTCAATCATTGTCACTATTGTCGTTAAAAGAAAAATGTATAAAGCCACTTGTCGTTAAATAAAAAATGTTTGTGTACCTTTGCACCCAGTATTAAGGATAATGAACAAATAAATTTTTTTTCAAATCATGCTTGACTTACCCAAAGACCCGATGATGCTCTTCAGCGTCATCAATATGCGTCTGCGCGACATCTATCCGTCGCTCGACGCTCTGTGCGACGACCTCCACGTTGACAAGAAAGAAATTATCGACCGCCTGGCCGCTGCAGGATTCGAATATAACGAACAACAGAACAAATTCTGGTAATGACTTCACAATACAACAACCACTACCGCACGCTGCTATCCATTGGCATTCCTATCATGATAGGTCAGCTGGGAATGATTATTCTTAGTTTTGCCGACACCATGATGGTGGGCCACCATAGCACCAGCGAACTCGGTGCTGCCTCGTTCGTCAACAACATCATGAACCTCGTAATCATCACCGGTACGGGATTCTCTTACGGCCTTACGCCTATTGTGGGCGGTCTGTTCGGACGCAAACAGCTGGCAGAAGCGGGTCAGGCTTTGCGCTGCTCACTGCTTGCCAACACCTTAGCAGCGGTGATAATGATGGTGGCATTGACCATACTGTACTTCAATCTTGCCAACATCGGCCAACCCGACGAACTCCTACCCTACATGCGGCCCTACTACTTGGTGCTGCTTGCGTCGCTGCCCTTTGTCATGCTGTTCAACGCTTTCAAGCAATTCACCGACAGCATCACCGAGACGCGCACGTCGATGTGGATACTCCTGTCGGGCAATCTGCTCAACATCATCGGCAACTACATACTGATATACGGTAAGATGGGAATGCCCGAGATGGGCGTTGTGGGTGCCGGTGTGTCAACTCTTATCTCCCGTATAGTCATGGTGGGCATATTCCTCGCTGTATTCCTCTGCAAACGCAGTATGCAACAATATCGTGAGGGATTCTTCAGCCTCGGATGGTCGCGCCAATTGGTGCGACGACTGAGCACGCTCGGAACTCCGATTGCGCTTGAGATGGGTATGGAGACAGCCTCGTTCTCGCTGTCTATCATCATGGTGGGATGGCTTGGCACCATCGCTTTGGCTTCGCATCAGGTGATGTCCACCATATCTCAGTTTACGTTTATGGTGTACTACGGACTCGGTGCTGCCGTGGCTGTGCGCACAAGCTACTTCCACGGCCAGGGCGACACGCTCAATACGCGCCACGTAGTGACCGCCGGACTGCGACTGATGGTGGTGCTTGAGGTGCTGTTGGGAGGCATAATATTCCTCCTGCGCAAAGATATTGGCTCATGGTTTACCGACTCGGCTGAGGTGTCGGCATCGGTGCTGTCGCTTATGCTGCCATTCTTCATCTATCAGTTTGGCGACGGCTTGCAGATAAACTACGCCAACGCGCTGCGCGGAATAGCCGACGTGAAGCCGCTCATGGTGATTGCCTTCATAGCCTTCTTCGTCATTTCGCTGCCCGTAGGCTATCTGTGCGGATTCGTGCTGGGCTACGGACTCGTTGGCGTGTGGATGGCGTTCCCCTTCGGACTTACAAGTGCCGGCATAATGATGTGGTGGAGGTTCAGAAAAATGATGGATATAATCAGTCGCGGCTGATTATATCCATATATTCTTTATAGGAGATGTATCGTCCGCCCATCGACTTGAGGTGAGGAGTCTCAAACTGGCAGTCGATGAGCGAGCCGCCATGCTCACGCATGAAGTCGGCAAGGAATATCAATGCCAGCTTGCTGGCGTTGGGCACGAGCGAGAACATGCTCTCGCCGAAGAATGCGCGTCCAATTGTTACGCCATACAGTCCGCCCACCAGCTTGCCGTCCTGCCACACCTCCACGCTCTGCGCGAAACCCTGGCGATGCAATTCGGTATAGGCACGTATGATTTCGTCGCCCAGCCATGCACCGGCATGCACGTTGCGACCGCCGGCAGCGGCACATCCGCTTATCACTCCGTCGAAACACTCGCCCATCGACACCTCAAACACTCCCTTGTTAATCAGCGTGCGCATAGAGTGCGACACGTGTATCTCGTCGGGGAAGATGACGAAGCGCTGCTGCGGACAGTACCACAACGGCTCCTTCTCGTCGCGAAACGAATACCACGGGAATATGCCGTTGCTATATGCCAGCAGCAAGCGGTCGATACTAAGGTCGCCGCCCACACACAGCAGTCCGTCGGGCTCTACGTCGACTGGACGCGGAAATATCAGTTCTTTATCTATTCTGTAAATCATTTTTTATTAGTTGACGAGTTGACGAGGAGACAAGTTGACGAGGAGATAACCAATTGCCCATTGCTTTCGTCTACTGACACCTCTCCACCCTTCTTCAGACTTCCGAAGAGCATCTCGCGCATCAGCAACGGCTTGAGCATCGAGCCGATGACGCGGTCGATTTCGCGTGCTCCGTACTCGGGCGTAAAGCCACGATTGAGTAGCAGTTGTCGTGCCGAGTCGCTGAGGTGCATCGTCACGTTCTTGGCTGTAAGTTTCTGCTGCAGCTTGGCGAGCTTCTTATCGAGGATGAGCGACGCCATCTGGCGTGTCATGTCGCCGAACACTACGATGTCGGTGAGTCGGTTGATGAATTCGGGCTTGAATGTCTTCTTCACCTGTGCAAGCATTGCTTCGCCTCGCGACACCCCTCCCATGAATCCGATGCTTGCACGTGAGGCATACTGGGCGCCGGCGTTGGATGTCATTATGATGATGGTGCCACGCAGGTCGGCTCGCTGACCATGGTTGTCGGTGAGCGTGGCGTAGTCCATCATCTGAAGGAAGATGTTGAATATGTCGGGATGTGCCTTTTCTATCTCGTCGAACAGCAGCACACAGTTGGGCGACTTGCGCAGCGCGGCGGTCAGTTGTCCGCCGTCCTCGTAGCCCACATATCCTGCCGGAGCACCGATGAGCTTCGCCACAGCGTGCTTCTCAGCATACTCGCTCATGTCGAAGCGCACCAGATTTACGCCCAACTGTCGAGCCAAAGTGCGTGCCACCTCGGTCTTGCCCACACCCGTGGGCCCCACGAACAGCAGCGACGCCATCGGTTTGTCGTCGTCGCCCAGTCCGGCTTTTGCCATCTGCACAGCCTCAACCACCTCGTTCACGGCACGGTCCTGTCCGAATATCTCGGCACGCATATCGTCCGACAATGTCTGCAACGCCACATTGCTGGTGTCGCGCAGCGCGGCAGCATCAATCTTGCACATCTTGGCAAGTATCTCGCCCATCAACCGGCGGTCGACGGTCTGGCGCTTCTGAGTGGTGAGGGGATGCGTCTCGCGATAGGCGCCAGCCTCGTCGATGAGGTCGATGGCTTTGTCGGGCAGGAAGCGGTCGCTGATGTGGCGGGCAGTCTGGCGCACGGCAAACTCCATGGCACCCGTAGCGAACTTCACTCCGTGGAACTTCTCGTAGCCCGGACGCAAGCCTTCCAGTATGCGCACGGCGTCGTCAATCGACGGTTCGGCGATGTCTATCTGCTGGAACCGGCGCACCAGCGACTTCTGGCTGGCTATATAGCGGTTGTATTCGTCGTATGTAGTAGAGCCGATGAATCGTATCTCGCCGCTTTCGAGGTAGGGCTTGAGCATGTTGGAGGCATCGAGCGAAGCGTCGCCGCCCGAGCGTCCTGCCCCAACCATATTGTGTATCTCGTCGATGTAGAGTATGGCGTGACCCTCAGCGGTGAGTCCTTCCATCACCTGCTTGATGCGCTTCTCGAAGTCGCCACGGAATTGTGCACCTGCTATCATCGTGCCCATGTCCATCATGTATATGCGCGACTGCTTGAGGCGGTCGGGCACATCGCCCCGAGCAATGCGTGCTGCCAGTCCGTATACCAGCGCTGTCTTGCCGACACCTGCCTCGCCGACATGCAGCGGATTGTTCTTGTCTTTACGGCACAGCACCTGTATGGTGCGCTCCAGTTCGTCCTCGCGTCCGATGAGCGGATTGTGCTGGGTGTAAGTGTCGGATATGCACGTCACAAACTCTCGCCATGCCTGGCGGCGCGACTCGGTAGTCGTTTCCACTGCCTCACCATTGTCGATGGCTTCCTGCGCATCATAGTAGCTCACGAGCGACGCCATGAAATCGCCTTGGTTGTCGCCTATAAAGCGATTGAGCTCGTAGGCTGCACGCGATTCCTCAAGCATAAGCATGGCGGCTACGAGCTGTGGCACGTCGACAACGTCGATGTCGGCATACTGTGCCTGCCGCACGGCGAGGGTCATCATCTCGGAGAACTGGTGCGAGCCTTCGATGGTGTAGCGCACGCCATCGGGCACGCGGTCGATACTGTCAAGATATTCGCCTATGGCAGCCGAAAATTCCTCGGGGTCGACATTGATATCGAGCAAGGCATCCTGAAACGGCTCCTGACGGCTGACGGCGAGAAGCACGTGTTCGGGTGTCACAAACTCGTGGCGCCATGTGTCGCACGACTCTATTGCCATGCGCATGGCAGCGGCTGTATTATTGCTATTTTTCAAAGTTTCTACTTGTTTGGTTGAAGATAAAAACAAACGTCCTTATTCAGGTTTGCATTCCAGTCGGAGGGGGAAGTTCTGCTCACGTGCCATCATGGTGGCTTTGCACACACGCGATGTGGCTATGTCGTAGCTGTATACACCCACTACGGCACTGCCTCGTTCGTGCACGTCGAGCATGAGGGCTTCAGCCTCGGGCTGACTCTTATAGAATACGGTGTTGAGGACGTGAACGACAAACTCCATTGTGGTGAAGTCGTCGTTGTAAATTATCACCTTGTAGCGACGCGGTTCGCGCAGGTCGGTATTGGTGCGATTGCGCACTGAAGTTTGTTGTTTTGCCATAATTGTACAAACTTACAAATAAAAATCTACAAAAAGACCAATATTATAGATAAAATGATGCATATTTACATAAAAAACGCTTGCTTTGTATACATTTTTGCCATAACTTTGCAACGACACCTCTAAAGCAACTAATCATTCACTAATAAAACACATTTTGGTATGAAGAAGTTATTTCTTATGGCAGTAATGGCGTTAGCTACAGTATCGTCATTCGCACAGCACAGAGTAGGTACAGTCACAATCCAGCCTAAGGTTGGTCTTAGTTTGGCTAACGTGACTAAGGGTGACGGTGACATCCGCGTAGGCGCTGTTGCCGGTGCAGAGTTCGAATATCAGGTTAGCGACATCTTCAGTCTCTCGGCAGGTGCTCTCTACTCTATGCAGGGATGCAAGGGCGAGGTAGAAGGTTATGACGCTACCGTTAAGCTCGACTATCTCAACGTTCCTATCCTTGCCAACGTTTACGTTGCTAATGGTCTGGCTGTTAAGCTCGGTATCCAGCCTGGCTTCAACGTAACAAGCAAGGCTTCTGTCGAAAAGAGTGGCACTAAGGTTACTACCGATCTCGACGGTATTGAGAGCGTTGACTTCTCTATTCCTGTAGGTCTCTCGTACGAAATCAACAACTTCGTTATCGACGCTCGCTACAACCTCGGCGTAAGCAAGATTATGGATGGCTCTGACTCAAAGAACAGCGTATTCCAGCTCACACTGGGCTACAAGTTCGCTCTGTAATAACTCACAAACTATACGCCCCAACTGGGGCAGAAAGACATAGCCCAGGGCCGCTCGGCTCTGGGCTATGTTGTATGAATAATATTGCTCCTCCTATTGTCGAACATTGTCGTTCTAAAACAAGAGGCATGATATTTTTGTATTTAACGACAATAGTGACAATGATTGACAATTTTATAAATTGTGAGTGCGACAGATAATATCGATTGTCTTATTGTCAACCATTGTCGAACATTGTCGTTCTAAAAAACAAGAGACATGATAAATTTGTATTTAACGACAATAGTGACAATGATTGACAATTTTTATAATATTCATGAGTGCAACATATAATCTTGTTCTTCCTATTGTCAACCATTGTCGAACATTGTCGTTCTAAAAAACAAGAGGCATGATAATTTTGTATTTAACGACAATAGTGACAATGTTCGACAATTTCTATAATATTCATGAGTGCAACGGATAATCTTGCTCTTCCTATTGTCAAACATTGTCGTTCTAAAAAAACAAGGGACATGATAATTTTGTATTTAACGACAATATTGACAATGCTTGACAATTTTATAAATTATGTGCGCAACGGATAATCTTGCTCTTCCTATTGTCAAACATTGTCAAACATTGTCGTTCTAAAACAAGGGGCTTGATAATTTTGTATTTAACGACAATAGTGACAATGATTGACAATTTTATAAATTATGTGCGCAACAGATAATATCGATTGTCTTATTGTCAAACATTGTCGAACATTGTCGTTAAAAAAACAAGAGGCATGATAATTTTGTATTTAACGACAATAGTGACAATGATTGACAATCATTTTAATATTATTCATGTAGGGAAGGGGAATACATAACTCTCAATTCTCAACTCTCAACTATAAATCACGGTTGGCTTTCGCCCTCAACGTATTCTTCGAGGAACATGTGCTCGCCATCGAACACCGCGTACGTGAACTGCGTAATCCAATCGCCCAGAATCATCATGCGCGACTTGCGCGAGAGGATGAGGTCGAGTTCGATGTGGCGGTGGCCATACATGAAGTAGTCGACGTTGGGATGGGTCTTCATGTATTGCTTGGTGTACAACACGAGGTGCTCGCGCTGCTCGCCCATGTAGGGCGGTTCCTTGCCATCGACACGTTTAAGGCGTGACTTCTTTGCCCATGTCAGTCCGAACCACATGCTCCAGCGCGGATGAAGCGAGCTGAACAGCACCTGGCAGAGGCGGTTGTGGAACACACGCTTTATGAACTTGAACTTGCGGTCGGGGTCGCCCAGTCCGTCGCCGTGCGCCAGATAGAACACCTTGTCGTATATCTCCACCGTCTCCGGACGCGTATGTATTATCACTCCGCACTCGTCGTGCAGATAACCGTACGACCAAATGTCGTGATTGCCCGTGAAGTAGTGCACCTCAACGCCCATGTCGGTAAGCTCCGACAGTTTGCCGAGAAAGCGCGTGTAGCCCTTGGGCACTGCATAACGCCACTCATACCAGAAGTCGAACATGTCGCCAAGCAGATATATTGCACGTGCCTTGGTCTTTATCGAGTCAAGAAAACGCACAAGCCGGCGCTCCTGAGTGCGGCTGTGCTCTATAGCCCACGACCCGAGGTGGGCGTCTGAGAGGAAATATACATTCTTCATAGGAATTAGGAATTAGGAGTTACGAATTAGGAGTTACGAATTAGGAATTAGGAATTAGGAGTTACGAATTACGAGTTAGGAGTTAAGAATTATGAGTTTGGAATTGGGAAAAACTCAAAACTCAAAATTGAACAATTCAAAATCGGCAAAGCCAATCAATTCAAAATTGAACAATTCACAATCGGCGAAGCCGACCAATTCAACATTCAACACTCAACATTCAACATTCTAATCGAACCCCAGCTCTACGCGAGCCTCCTCGGTCATCATGCTCTGGTCCCATTCGGGTTCGAACACGAGGTTGACGTTCGACGACTTAACGTGTTCGAGCGAGTCAACCTTCAGGCGCACGTCCTCAAGGATGAAGTCGGCGGCGGGGCACGACGGTGCAGTGAATGTCATGTCGATGTCAACATGTCCGTCGTCCTTGACATCAATCTTATAGATGAGTCCGAGATCGTATATATTGACGGGGATTTCGGGGTCGTAAACGGTCTTCAGCACATCAACGATGCGCTCCTCTATCTGTGTCTTTTCTTCCTGTGTCATTTGTGATGAAATTATATTATGTGATTAGTCTCTTGCAAATTTAGCTAAAAATTCTGTAATACGGGAAGAAATACAAAAAAAGTCCGGATGCCTCAGTTTATGTTCACACACAAACGGAAGATCCGGACTTCGAAGAATTGAAATCTACGATTTGATTTGTCATATTTGTTTACTCAGCAGTACCAACGCAGATAGCTACGCGGTTGTCGTCGTTAGATGCAAACGGCTGCTCAACATCACCCTTGAATGTATAGCTGATGCGATGTGCCTGGATGCCATACTCCTTTGTGAGGATGTTGAATACAGAGAGTGCACGACGCTCTGAGATGCGCTTGTTGTAAGCTGCTGTACCTGTGTTCTTGTCGGCATAGCCTACGATGGTAAGCTTAGCGTCCTCATGATTCTTCATGAAGTCGGCAAGCTCCTTAATCTTGTCCTTACCAACTTGGTTGACTACAGAAGAGTTGATCTTGAAGTGGATATCGCGACGGATTTCCTCCTTCTCCTTCTTCACCTCCGGCTGAGGAGCTGGTGTTGGCTCAACATACTTGTTCTCTACAACCGGTGCCGGCTGAACGGGCTCCTGATAAGGATGGCTCTTCTTGCTCTTGCCGAGATTGATCTTTATACCAGCGAGTGCGTTGAAGTACCAGTCGCCGTTGCCTGCCTTCTTTGAGTTGTACTTATCGCTAAGCAGATTGGCGTTACCCTCGATGCCGAGCGAAACGGCGTCAGAGAGGCGGAAGTCGAGTGCCAAGCCTGCCTTACCAACCGGGCGTACCTTAGTGCCATCCCAGAGATACTGCATCTTATAGCCACTTGCAGCTACGTTCTGAGCCTCGTCGTTGCTGAATGCGATGTTAGCACCACCACCGATGAAGGCTGTAACGTTGAACACGCGGTGCGGGTTGTAGCCACAGAAAGCCTGCGAGAGGTTGAACATGAAGTCAACGGTAGGAGCTACGTACTTGTACTGGTAAACGATGTTACCGTTTGTTCCGTCGCTAATCTTGCCGTTGAAGCCACCCTTGCTCTGCCATGCGTTGACAGCGATGCGAGCGCCAAACCACGGATTGAACTGATAGCCAAGACCGAACTGCACATTCGGAGAAATCAAGTCGCCGAACTTAGCCTCACCCAGAGTGTACTGAGCACCACCCTGAAGCTGCATAAATACATGCTTCTTAAAAACAGTGGTGTCACCATTAGCCTCAAGATAAGTGGCCTGTGCCATAGCTGTCGTACTCATTCCGAGCAGGGCAGCTGCCATAATAGTTTTTACTGCTTTCATTGTCTTTTATTTTAAAATTGTTGTTATTACTCTCTTCTCTTCACCACCTTCTTGCCGTTGACGATGTATATTCCCGGTGTGGTCATCTTGCTTACGCGAATGCCCTGGAGTGTGTAGATTTTCTTCTCCACGTTGTCACCGGTTGTTACACCGTGGATGCCTGTGGCGGTGTTGTCAACACTGAACGAGAATCGGTCCTCTGTATTGACGTAGCAATCAGAAGCCTTAACTGAAGAAGGATTCTTCAAGTACTTGCCAAAATTGTAATCACCGTATGTCGCTTTCGGGATGACAAAGATATAAGTGCCAGCTCTCAGCTCGCCTTCAACAATCGGTGTATCAAATTCTATCTGATATGCTTCGGGGCTGTAAGGATCGGTTGGAATAGAAGCTACTTTCTTGAAATGACCGCGACGAATCACATCTCCCGAGAATTCCTTTACAAGGAGTATCTCCTTAGTTTCATCAACCATCAAGCCCTGCGGCTCTTCTGGATAGTTGTAATGGGCATTACCAATGGTAAATTTGTTCAAGTCCACATCCTTAACCTTGTCATCAGCAGGATAATACAGGAATCCAGCGTAAGTATAGTTGAATTCTGCTGACGGGGTTGGGTCTACAGTACCACCCTTCTTAACCTCAAACATCACCTGCAACTCATTGTTGACATATTTCGTGCCTTCACTGGTGTAGCTAACATAACCAGCAGGAATCAATATTTTATACTTGGCATCCTGCAAGTTGCCTACGTTGACAGTAAGAGCATTGGCCAAAGTCTCGTTGACACGGAGGTCAAGGCTTTGAATTGTGGTGCCTTCCTCTGTGCAGAGTTTGGCTTCAGTCTGGCTGTTTATGCTGATAGTATTGGCATCAGTAAACGTGAGGGTCAGAGTGGTGTTAGCGTCAGTGACTGTAGCGGGTGAGACAGTGCAGGTCATGTCTATGGCAATAGGCTGCTCACTTGGCTTTGTAGTCGCCGTAAACGCAAACGCTCCAGAATAGGTGTCGTTGAATACTGGTGCGTTGTCGTCATCATCTGTTGAAACGATCATGTTAGAACGGTCAATTGATGCATAGGCGTTCTTTATCTCTCCCGACTTATTGGTCTTGTAGTAGCCAAAGATGGAGAAATAGCCAAACAGCTTTTCGGCATTCACGCCAGCTACAGCCATCTTTGCAAGAGTCATTGTCTTGTTGTCGGCATTGTCCTCAATACCTCCGGTAAACAGATACTTGCCGTTGACTGTCTTGAACAGCATAGGCTCAACCACCTCGAATGCTGTAGCCTTCGATTTGTCGGTGGTTAATCCAAGCTCGTTGTTCTTGGCTGTAACATACAGAGGAGAACCTGTTGCTCCAACGTTTGAAATGTAATACCAATTGCCTAATGTCGGTATCTCCACATTGGTCTCGCTATAGAATGCGTCGATTGCCTTCTGTAAGGTCTCATCAGTCGGTATTTCTTCGGCAGTTGTCAGGGCGGTAAGAGTGGTGCGGCTTTCGCTGTTAGCTGCAGGATAACCTACGCCAGACTTCTTAAGCAATGCCTTGGCCTTCTTCATTGTTTCCGAGTCTACAGGCACGGGCTTGTAACCTACCTTATATGTCAGTGTGAATGCCGGATTGTATATCTTGCCCAACAAATTGTAAATGGTCTTCTCCGGTACCTTGATAGTGTAGATGCCCTTTTCGGAAATTCCCTGCGGAATGTCGAACGACAACATGGCAACCTCACCGTTGTCCGCACTTCTTGCGATTGTGACAGGTGAGAACTCCATGCCGTCCTTATACATCATTACTTCTGCCGAGAAATTCTTGAGATTTTCGCCAAATGACAACATTATCGGACTTGTCAACTTTTCGATTTCTCCTTCCGTAGGATTCACACTTACATAATTGAGCGTGTTCTTAGGGGTGTTAACCACAATTGTGTAGGTGAGAGCCTTGTTGCGATAGCCTTCTGCATTTTGGAAATATCCAGCTGGAATAGAGAGCGTATATGTACCATCTGTCGTAATAGTTTTAGTTGACGATAATGTAACCACAGAATTATTTACCGAAACAGAAAGTGGATAGCTATTAGAGCTATTTACCATATTTATGGCCTGTGTCCCGACTCTTTTCATAGAAGAAGAAAAATTAATTTTCAAATCTTTGAAAGAAGAGACGTTAATATTCTGTTGGTATGGTGAAGGAGTCAGCACATCTGTTGCGTCTGAATACGTGACAATTATTGACTTGATAACAGCAGCGGTTCCATTGTCTTTAAATGATACCTTATTAATACTATTATCATTTCCACAATTCCATACTTCAGCAAGTTCATCCCAATCTCCAGCCTGTCCTGATACAACTGTTAAATCGCCTAAATTCAAGGCTTCAAATGAAACAGACTTGATTGCTGCATCATTCAAACCGGTAATATGCATTTTGCAACTTGTCGCTATTTTTAAAAGATAGATACTGCCGCTTTGATAGTAATGCACACCCGTCAATATAGCACCCTTTTCAAAAGAAATGCTGATATTGCCCAAAGTGCAAGTGTATGTCGTTATCTCTGTATCCAAAGCAGTGGGCAGATTCAAGTTTGCTGGTGACGTAAAGTCAAATTTAACCTGCTTTACCACTTGGGCATGAGATGTTAAAGATAGGAGCAATAGCAGAAATGATAATATTTTTTTCATAATCGTTTTGAATTATTCTAATGCATTGTTTTGTCGATTTCCTCGTCAGCAGTTTTTACGCACAACCTCCATTGACCGTCTATCTTGACAGGGTTAAACATGTATGCAGTCTTGGCAGGTTCATCAGTTCCAGCCTGTTCCGCAGTAGCAAAAACAACTTCATATTTCACATCGTTACATCCTTCAAGTTGGAATGAATAGTACTTGCGCTCATAGCTCAACACGGGGAACATCGTAAATTGGCGGCGGTATCTTTGTGCAGTCTCCGTGCTTAACGGCTTTACCTCCTTAGTGGAATCATTATATTCACACAATGAAGCCAATACCTTGTCGATGTTCTTTGCTTTTAATGCCTCCATTGCGTCATCACATAGTTTTAACATCGTCGTAGTATCTTCTATAGTCAACTGCGATCTGAATTCCGCCACCTCTTCGTTACGCGACTGCTTACGTGAGGAACAAGCAGTAAAGCCTATCAGTATAGAGGCGAGTAGAAGAAAAGTAATCTTATTCATATTGATTGTCATTTAAAGTAAAAGAGGGTGTGCCTGCTCTATAGGCACACCCTCAAATTAGAGCTTATATAGAATTATATTATACACATTTTTATTAGTTACCGAGTGTACGGTTGATGTGTATAGTAACATTGGTAACGAAATCGCCCCAAGTGTAGCTCAAAGTTACAGGGATGATAACATCGAACTCTGTTACATTGTCACCATTGTTGGTGTAGTAGAGACGACCGAAGTCCTTAGCTCCATTTGTCATCTTCTGTACCAAAGCGGCATTGCGATCCTTCTTGTTGTAGCTTGACAAGTTGAATGTGAACTTGTGCTCACCCTTCATTGTCGAACCATTAGGCAACAATGTGTACAATTCAGCTTCTGTAGTTACCTCGCTCAGATGCTTGAATGATGAGCCATTGTGCATATTTGTAAGAACAGCCTTCGGGTCTGTGTTGACGGTGATAGCATTTACGCCATAGTAAGCCCAGAACCACTCGTTGCCGTCATACATCTTGCCGTTTACAGGACCACGCCAATCGTACATCTTCAAGATGTCAATCAAGTTGATGATATTGCCGTTTGTATTTGCGTCAACTGCTACATCAGCCAACTTCTCAACATTGATAGGACGCTGCCAGCTTACCAAGAACTCGTTGTCAGTTGTCTTTTCAACAACATCACAGCTAGTTGCAGCTACTATGCCAACGAAAGCACGCATCTCTTTATTGATATTCTTATGGTCTTTCTCATAACCAATAGCGTTCAGCACATCGTCACACTGTTCGTTGTTGATAAGCTTAATCAAACCAGTTGTCTTATCAATTGTTGCGATCTTGGTGTATTCACCATTTGCTACAGCATAAAGAGCAGAGTTTGCATAAGCGCCAGAATTTGCATCAATAGCGCACTTCTCCATTACAGAAGCAGCTTCTGAATAATTGTGCTTGTCAGTATCTACATACTTGCAGAAAATCTTGTCATAGTACGGATTTTCTGTCGGATGCTTCGGAGTCAGAGTATACTTTGTACCGTTAAGTGCTGTAATGTTCACTTCCTTCGGTACGAAGTAGTATCTGTGATTCTCCTGAACCTTACCAGCTGCGTCCTTCAGACGCTCAATATTCATTTCAACATTAACACCATCAACTTTAACAGTATGTGAAGTCAATGTAGAGCGTACACTTCTGTTGAACATTGTAATGTCACCTCCGTCAAACGGATTCAAAACATCGAATACAACTGCACTCCAACCATTATCATCACCTGTTTCAGCATCAAACCAATAGTTAGCATTCTTGTTGCCGAATGCGTAAGTGTTGGTCTTCTTGTTGTTAACCTTAGCAGTCAACTTAACGTAGATGTACGGATACTTAGCAGACTTCTTGTCGACAGCCTTGAAGCGAACCCATGTTGTGAATGTGTATTCGTTGCTGTGGTGCAACTTAGCCTCAATTTCCTCAGCAGGAATTGTCCACTGCCATGTGTGGTTGGTATTACCCTCAACATTACCCTTAAAGGTTACAGTACCCAAAGCGTTCATATTAGGCTCCTGCTCACCCTTATCCTTATAGTCAGCGAACTGAGCCATTGTGATGCCATCAGTTAACAAATCAGGACCATACTGATGATCGAATGTCTCCTTGGTCATGTCAAGATACTGAGTAAGCATAAGGTCGTTGAACTGATCCCAAGTTGTAGTGAATACTTCGTTGGCATTGCAAGGATCGAATGTTGTCTCCTGTACTGCCCACTTGTCGTTCTTACCGTTTGCATTAGCATACTTAGTGATGTAGAGAAGGATATAACCATCCAATACGACAGCGTGCTTGTCATTAGTTACAGTTACCTGTACCAACGGCATACGACCTACAGAAGCGTTAGCAGCCTCACCGATAGCCAGATTTTCCTTAACATTCTGAGCACGGAACTTACCGTCTGTATCCTTAGCGTTGATCTTCTTCAAGAACATTGACTCAGAAGTCTCGTTGGTATCGAGCTTGTAGTCAACAATGTTATAGTGGAATGTCAAGCCCCACTGAAGAGCCTCCTCCGGAGAAACTGTGATATACTCAGGAGTCTCGTTCTTCTTAAGGTTCTTTGACTTAACCAAGCGTACAGCTACATACTTGCTCAAATCAACACCAACCTCATCCTCATAGTAGAGACTCAAGGCAGCACCACGTACATCCTGAAGAGCCTTCACAGGAGAAGTCCAAACGTGAGTCAACTCGCCACGGAAGTATCCGCAATCCTCGTCACCAGTACGAACTTTCTCTTTAGCATTCTCATCGATGCACTTAGCCTCCTGGCTCCAAACCATACCGTCGATAACAGTCTTCTCAGGCTGAACGAGAGCGTAGTCAGCAACAACCTCTGTACCCTCGCTGTTCTTAACACGGAGAGCAACAGTGTTAACATCGTTTCTTACACCGTTTGTCGGAGTCTCGTTTGTAAACTTGTCAGGATTCTGAATCTGCAAACCTGTAGTGAGGACACCAGTACCATTGTTCATAGAGAACAACTTCTTACCGCCATCCTTACCAGGGAATGCGTATGCCGGAGATGTTACTGCGCCCAAAGCCGCTACAGCAGCACGTGTGTTGTAGATAGCAGTAGGATTAAGAACATTGTAGCCAGCGAGATCCTCCTCAGTTACAGCAGCATTCCAAGGACTTGCGTCATACTCTACTGCCCAAGCCGGACCGTAAACGAACTGCTGTGTAGCATCAGCAACATAGTCTTTGCAAGAGAAGCCCTTGATAACCTTATTCTGGAAGTTTTTGCTTGCAGTAGCAGCTACGGTCTTCATAGCTACACCACTCAACCAAGGATACTCGATAGTCTCGATACCGTCGAGATAGAGGCTCGGACGATATGAAAGGCTGCTCAGAGTACCAGACATTGAGATTACAACAGCCTTGTTCTCACCAGAACCGCCCTCTACACCGAAGAGTGTAAGAGTTTTCTTAGCATCATCCTTAACGGCTGTGACAACGCCAGAGGCGAGGAAGCTGATGTTTGTAGACTCAACGAGCTTACCATCCTTGTAGATATCGAACTTACCTGTGGTTGCGTTAGGTACGTAGTACTTGCCATTCTCGCCAGAAGCAGCAGGACCCTGAGGACCAGCAGGACCCTGAGGACCAGCAGGACCCTGTTCACCATCCTTACCAAGAGCCTTGTACTCAGTCTTCTTACCATCCTTGTACCAGAAGCCGTCCTCACCGATTGTCCAAGAAGCACCGTTCAGACCGTCAGCACCCTTCTCACCATTCTTGATGAGGAATTCGTTACCGTTGCTCAGTGTGACTTTAACACCGCCTTCTACAGAAGTAGTACCTGTAATAACGCCACCCTTAGCAATCAATTCATTGATTTTCTTGATTGCCTCAGCGTTCTTGTCGATCTGATTCTGCAGGTTAGTGATGTCGTCATCGTAATCCTTACATGAAACGAGCGTGCCAGTCGATGTCACTGTCAGTGCACCAATAAGCAACGCGCCTAAAAATTTTTTATTCATACGACAAATGTTAAAAATTAATTATAACCTCAAATCCGCAACCGCCCTCATAAGATGACACAGAGGTCAAAAAGGTAGCGA
>ERZ859937.526-NODE-526-length-15930-cov-1.734047_pt1 | contig 15930 bp, 20 predicted proteins | sample MGYA00509985_ERZ859937 | MGnify/ENA primary metagenome ERZ859937 (study PRJEB30046, sample SAMN00715169) | human gut metagenome | study: EMG produced TPA metagenomics assembly of the A metagenome-wide association study of gut microbiota in type 2... | reverse complement strand
TTATAGGAAATATATTACTTGAAACTCTAATGAAAAAAAGGAAAAAACTATATTAAATTAATAATTTTTCTCCCTGTTTTTTATAAAATATGCACAAAAACTACACTTCATCCTGCCAGTTTGACTTCATATACTCGTCGTAAACGGCAATTACTTTGTCCATTGATGTCTTTGATGGTGCTCCAACTGTACACCTTGTGCTGACACAGGTCTCCATTGAAATGGCATCAAATACATCCTCCTCAAATACCGGAGAGATAGCCTTGAGCTCGTCGATGCTCATATCGTCGATTGCAATGCCCTTGTCGATGCAGTAAAGCACTATTCTTCCTACAATACCATGTGCATCCCTGAACGGTACACCCTTTTTAACGAGATAATCAGCTGCATCTGTGGCATTTGTAAAGCCATTGTTTGCACTCTTTCTCATCACGTCCTTGTTAAACTTCATTGTATCAATCATTCCTGTAAAAAGTGCGATACATCCCTTTGCAGTGTCGAATGCATCAAATGCCAGCTCCTTATCCTCCTGCATATCCTTGTTGTACGCAAGCGGAATACCCTTCATGGTGGTGAGAAGCGACATGAGCGCACCGTATACACGGCCTGTCTTTCCTCTGACAAGCTCTGCTATATCAGGATTTTTCTTCTGTGGCATGATTGAGCTTCCTGTGCTGTACGCATCGTCAATCTCAACAAACTGGTACTCGTTTGAATTCCATATGATAATTTCCTCAGAAAAACGTGACAGATGCATCATGATAGTTGAAAGAGCCGATAAAAACTCAATCAGATAATCTCTATCTGACACACCGTCCATACTGTTAAGTGTCGGTCCGTAAAAATCCAGAAGCTGTGCTGTATAGTCCCTATCAAGCGGATATGTAGTGCCTGCGAGTGCTCCTGAGCCAAGCGGACAATAGTTCATTCTCTTATATATATCGCACAGTCTTGATCTGTCTCTCTTAAACATCTCAAAATATGCGCCCATATGGTGAGCCAGAGTGATTGGCTGGGCCTTCTGCAGATGTGTAAAGCCCGGCATGATAGTCTGTGTGTTTTCTTTCATAATCTTAAGGATAACAGCTAAAAGCTCCTTAAGCTCATCATCAGTCTCCTTCACTGTCTTTCTGGTGAAAAGACGCATGTCAAGAGCTACCTGGTCATTTCTGCTTCGGCCTGTGTGAAGCTTCTTTCCTGTGTCACCAAGCCTGTCTATGAGTGTAGCCTCAACGAAGCTGTGGATATCCTCATACTTTGAGCTGATTTCAAGCTCCCCTGACTCTACCTCCTTAAGTATCTGCTTTAGGCAAGCCACTATATCGTTGCTCTCTGCCTGTGAGATAATGCCCTGCTTTCCAAGCATCGTAACATGGGCGATGCTGCCCTCTATATCCTCTTTATAAAACTTCTGATCAAATGAAATGGACGCATTGAAATTGTAAACGAGCTGATCTGTCTCCTTTGTGAAACGTCCTCCCCATAACTGTGCCATGAGATTCCTCCTTGATTATTAAATGATGATTTATTTTCATGTATCACAATGTATTGTATAAAAATAAGATGTGATACCGCCGCCTGCTCTAAACAGCCGCTTTACTGTGCTAAATTATATAATAATTTTTGCTGTCACGCAACCACATTTTCACCCACGTGCTGCAATCTCTCTGTCACGCTGCTCCTTGGAAAATACACATCCGCAGTAGTACTGCCTGTACATATCATACTGCTTTGATATTTCTGTGGACTTTTTATAGCCCTCTTTCTTCTTAAAATCAGAGAAAAGATATCGCACTCCATATTGGCCCTCTAAGTCTTTTCCTATCTCATTGAGCTTTTCGGCATTCTTCAACGGACTGATGGAAAGTGTCGTCGTAAAAAAATCAAAGCCATGCTCCCTTGCATACTGTGCACTCTCCTCAAGACGCAGCCTGTAGCACTTAAAGCACCTCTCCCCGCCCTCAGGCACATTCTCCATGCCGCGTGCCATATCGTAAAAGCGCTTGGTGTCGTACACACCCTCCACAAAGCGAACCGGATTTTTCACCGGAAACTCATCTATAAAGCGCTTCTGCTCCTGTGCTCTCATGTGATATTCCTCTGGCGGATAAATGTTTGGATTGTAATAAAACACAGTCACCTTAAAATACTCCGAGAGCGTCTGTATGCAGTATGTGCTGCACGGTCCACAGCAGCTATGAAGCAAAAGACGTGGAGTGCAGTTATTGTCCACACAATTTTCTTTTATTAAATCTTCCATTAATTTTTGATAATTTATTTTGTTTGCCATATTATATTATTTCTTTCTCAAAATTCAAAAATTTTTGACATATCCCCAAATATTATTTCATGTAACTATTCTGCATATTTACTATTCTGATTAATTACTATTTCTGATATAAGCCGCATAATACGAACAAGGGCCGGAAGTCTCCTCCCGGCCCGGCTCATACTAATCCTCTTCTTCATATCCGAACATTAGTCTAAAAATCTTTTTTCCTGTTTCAGTCTTGAATATGCGCTTGTATGCCTTGTCGATTGCACGGTTTCCCGCATCATCCTCATACAGATTTACAAGGAAATCAGCCTCAACGAGTATCTGATAATCAAGACCATCTATATTGTCATATGTGTGATGGTGACCTATGAGAAAACAAATTCTTTCAACTATGTAATTCTCAAAGCCAAGCTGTGAGAGCATCTTCTGGGCGATTATCGGTCCCTCCTGCTCCTGAAGCTTTCCATCGCACCTGCCATACTTCTCCTCCGCCACACGTATGCCGATATCGTGTGTGTAAGCCGCTGCCTCAAGTATAAAAAGCGAGGCATCATCAAGCTCCTCTCCTATACCGATAAGCCTTGCATAGCTGTGCACCTTGGTGAAATGCTGGATTCTCTTTGGATCGCCATCATAGTAGGCAATCATATCCATAAACAAGTCGTCTAACTGTTGTTTACTATAACTGTCACTATCCATTTAATATATTTTTCTCCTGATAATATGTTAATTAGTCTCATTGCCGGCTTTGCACCGACAATGATAACATACTACAAAGCAATCATTTTTTCAATATTTTTACACAAATTTTTCTTATTTTTTGAAATCACTATGTTGTTTGTCACACTGTTATGCGGGAACAGTAACATCACTACTTTGCATCACGGAAAAATCCCCTGAATGCGAATTCTGACAAAGGCTTCTTGTAAAGCAGCTCTCCTATCAATATCTCAAACGCCCCACCTGCCAAAATAGCAATATAGCCTAGCAATGCCACCACCGGGAGTCCAAGCTTAAAAACAGCATTAGAAACCGGCACAAACGCCACTCCTGAAAACACAGTAAAAACGCCCATAAACAAAACCATGAATATGATAAAGCCAAGCACACAATACTTATAGCATATGCTTGTGTACAGATATACTGTCAACAGCACAACATCGAGCGTAAAAAGTGTGAAGATAAGCTGCGTCTTATCTGCCACTCCATACTGTATCAGAATGACTCTTTCTATTACCAGAAATGTAAAAATAACAAGATTGATTACCGTGCTTGACATCACCGGAATGTATATCTGCAGCTTCTTTTTCAGTGATGTGGACTGGATAAGCTCTGATACATCCATCGACATGATGAGCTGGAATGTGAACATACCACTCATCATAAAGTATATCCCGCCTATGATTGTAGTTCCTTTGCTCATTATATCGGATGCAATTCCGATTACTGCAAAGAATACAAGCATGATCACATTCAACTTCAGTTTGTAGCCATATCTCAACAATTTAAATCCTAATTTAATATCTTTCAGCATAATATTTCTCCTTTTCAAATATACTTCCAATTTAAAATGCCTCTACACATCAACATATGATCTGCGGATACGCACCATCATATGATAATATGTCGCTGCTATCACTCCTACAAGCACCACTGCTAACACAGGTGCGATAAACCACATTCTCCCGCCATAGATCAAAACAGCTATACTACCTGCAATTGCCGGGAAGATAACTATAAGCGCCAGCAGATAAATATACATTCCCATATCCATGTATCTGAATATATTTAACGAGCCAACCGACACAATTGAAGATATCATAATAATGTCAAATATCGACCAAATATTAACTCCAAATTTAATAAATGGTATTGAAGCAATGAGTATTGTAATTCCAATACGCAGCGGTCTTACAAGTATATCCACAAGAACTGCATTCTCAAAGTATCTTACTCCGTTAAAACCTGTCTTTAAAAAATGCATGCCAAATGCATTCTTCTTGCACATACAGCCAAAGCAGAAATAGACCTGCACCACCTCGCACATCATATAAAAATCATAAACAATTACTATAACTCCTATCCATGCCCAGATTGTTTTCGAACAGGCAATTAGCATTGATGTAAAAATTGCTAAAAACGGAATCAGTATATTTGTTATAAGACGATACTTGAGATTAGTCATAACACGGTAATCCCTGATGTATGTTAGAACTTCATTCTTTGCTTTGTTATCTTTTTTATTAATTGTTCTTTCAGTATCATGTTCCTGTGAAACCATTTTTTCATTCATACTTCCTGACTTACTTTCCATAACACCTTACCTCGCACTAGCGCATCACAATCTTTGTGTTATTTTTCATGACCGCAACGCTTATCTGGTAAAGTGTCGGAATCTCCTTTGTCACATTAAGTCCTGCAAGCTTATCTATGTTTTCCGCCAAGCATATGCCCTCAAAGCCGTACGGGTTTTTGGTCATTGAATAAAGCACCTTACCGTCTTCATACCATCCGAAAATGAGCTGTTGGCTTTCTTCATATCAATGCTGCCATGTGAAAATATTGCAAGCTCCTCACAATATCTGTGAAAATCTTCTGCGGAAAAATCATCAAATATCAGCTTGCTGATTTCCTCGATATCCTTAACTGTCCACTGTGGCAGATAATATTTGCCCGGTCCTGTGTAGCCTATGCGGTTTTTAATATCTCCCGAGTTTTCCTTCTGTTTATCAGAATACTGTCCGAAATAAGTGATTTCACCTTTATAGTCAAGCCTGATTCCTGCCAGGATATTTAAAAGTGTTGTCTTTCCTGCTCCGTTTTCTCCGATTAAGGCTGTGGCAAAGCCCTGTGGTATTGCGAAATTCTCCACATCCAGTGTAAAATTTTTAAGTTCCTTTGTGATTTTTGCTGCCTCAATTGCATTCTTTGTTGTCATTTTCATTCCTCCTGACTCGTTTCATATCTTTATTTATCCACCTCAAGCAACGCCTCAAGCATTCCCTTAAGCTCGTCGTTTGAGATTCCGGCTACCTCAGCCGCGGCTATCGCGTCTGTCAGCGACTCCTCAACCTTACGCAGGTGCTGTTCCTTTATCATCTCGCTGTCCTGTGCATTGACATAAAAGCCCTTGCCCTGCGCCGCTGTGATGAGTCCCTCATCTGCAAGCTGCTCATAAGCCTTCTCGTGGTTATCACACTGATTTTCAAGTCCTTTGCCAGCCCTCTTATAGACGGAAGGAACTCCCCCTGCTCATACCTGCCGGCCAAAATATCTGTCTTGAAGCTGTCCGCTATCTGCTGATAGATGGGCACTCCTGAATTTTGCATCAGCTTCATATGCTACCTCCGTACTGTATTTATTAACTGTTTATGTGTTATATATACACTATATACATTTTAATGTCAATACCTTTCTATAATTATCTCTCTAAAAATTTCACCTCAAAATTTTGATTTGACATACACTCTTATATCTGATACTATAATATAGCTTGCCGATATGGCTCAGTAGGTAGAGCGACGCACTCGTAATGCGTAGGCCACCGGTTCGATCCCGGTTATCGGCTTCATACAAAAAAACACCTCATTCAAAACTGAATGAGGTGTTTTTTTATTACAAAAATCCCCTTGACATTTATAAAAAATATATTAAAATTATCTCGTTGGTTTATTTTTAGTAAACAAAAAATCTATTATTAAACCTACAGCAACTATAACATAAAATGTATTAGAAAAGGAAGTAAACATGGATATCGGACATCGTATGAAGGAGCTTCGTATCCAGTACGGACTTACCCAGCAGGAGCTTGCTGACAGGGCTGAGCTGACGAAGGGATTTATCTCCCAGCTCGAGCGAAATCAGAATTCACCGTCAGTCGGCACCCTGCTTGATATCATCCAGTGCCTGGGTATGACACCGGCGGAGTTTTTTACCGATTCGGAACCTGAGCAGATTGTATACAAGGCAAACGACTATTTCGAGAAAATTGACGAGGAAAAAAACAGCAAGGTGGAATGGATCATTCCAAACGCACAGACCCGCTCCATGGAGCCTGTCAGGCTCACTCTTCATCCAGGCGGCAGTTCTGAAATATATCTGCCTCAGGAGTGTGAGGAATTTGGATATGTGATACAGGGCACAGTGAAGCTTTGCTATGGTGGCAAGGTGCACACCGTAAAGGCCGGTGAGTCCTTTTATTTTAAAGCCGGTAAGAAACATTTTATTGAAAATAAGTCTTCAAAGGATGCCATGCTCATATGGGTCAGCAATCCTCCAAGCTTCTGACGCTTCCACTGCAGAAGCTCTTTTATAGGACTGTAATTACTGCCGGCCACATTTTTAGTGTGTACAGCAGCAAATTATAAACATACAGTTCCTACCAATACTATAATTACATGAGAAAGGTTTACACCATGGGAAAGAAATTAATTGATTTTATCGATATCACAAAGTCATACAACGGCAATGTTGTACTCGACGATTTAAATCTATACATCAGGGAGAACGAGTTTCTGACGCTGCTTGGACCATCAGGCTGCGGAAAGACCACCACACTTCGCATGCTCGGTGGCTTTGAGACACCGGACAAGGGAAAAATCATGTTTGATTCAAAGGACATCACAAATGTGCCTGCAAACGAGAGAAATCTGAACACTGTTTTCCAGAAATACTCTCTTTTCCCTCATATGACAATAGCTGAAAACATCGCGTTTGGTCTTAAAATAAAGAAAAAAAGCAAGGCTTACATTGATGACAAAATAAAGTATGCATTAAAGCTCGTCAATCTCGACGGCTTTGAAAACCGCTCTGTGGATTCTCTTAGCGGAGGCCAGCAGCAGCGTATCGCTATTGCAAGAGCTATTGTAAACGAGCCTAAGGTACTGCTGTTAGACGAGCCGCTTGGCGCTCTCGACTTAAAGCTGCGCCAGAGCATGCAGTATGAACTTATCCGCTTCAAAAATGAGCTCGGTATCACCTTCGTCTACGTCACACACGACCAGGAGGAGGCGCTTACCATGTCTGACACCATCGTAGTCATGAATCAGGGCTATATCCAGCAGATTGGCACACCAGAGGACATTTACAATGAGCCTGAAAATGCCTTTGTCGCTGATTTTATCGGGCACAGTAATATAATCGACGGTGTTATGATAAAGGATAAGCTTGTCGAGATACTCGGTGTAAAGATGCCTTGTGTGGACGAGGGCTTTGGTGAGAACACGCCTGTCGATATAGTCACCGCCCGGAGGATGTGGAGCTGGTGCCTGCGGAGGACGGCTACATGCAGGGCGATGTCGTGTCAAATATCTTCAAGGGAGTGCACTATGAGCTTGAGGTAAAGGCAAACGGCTACGACTGGATGGTACACACCACCAAATATGTAGAGGTCGGCAGTCATGTGGGTATCAAGGTGATTCCATTTAATATCCAGGTAATGCACAAGCCTGAGTCCTCAGATGAAAAGGCGGTGGAGATAGATGTCTAAAATAAAGAAACAGCTGCTCGCAGGGCCGTACCTCATATGGATTATCGGATTTATCATACTTCCGCTTTTCATGATTGTGTACTATGCATTTAAAGGCTCTGACGGAGGCTTCACATTTGAATATGTGGCTGCAATAGCGCAGCACACCAATATCAAGGCACTGCTTTTATCCCTACGGCTTGGAATCATATGCACCATAATATGCCTGGTGCTGTCCTATCCGCTTGCGATGATTTTAAACGGCTTAAAGATTAAAAACCAAAGCTTTGTGGTATTTGTTTTCATGCTTCCTATGTGGATGAACTTTATGCTTCGAATACTCGCATGGAAGCAGCTTTTGTCCAAAAACGGTGTCATCAACTCGATACTCACCACTCTCGGACTGCCGGGCTTCAACATCATGAATACCTCCGGAGCAGTCGTGCTTGGCATGGTCTATGACTTTCTGCCATTCATGCTGCTGCCTATATACAACTCCATGACCAGAATCAAAAACGACTGGATTGAGGCGGCTCTTGACCTCGGTGCAAACAAAGTCACAATACTTTTCAAGATTATACTGCCACTTACAATTTCCGGTGTCATAAGCGGAATCGTAATGGTTTTCGTGCCATCACTCACATCCTTTGCCATCTCACAGATACTCGGTGGCGGCAAGGTCCTGCTCATCGGAAATATCATAGAACAGGATTTCGTCCATGGTTCGCAGTGGGGCGCAGGAAGCGGTCTCTCACTCGTGCTCATGGTATTCGTGTTAATCAGCATGGCACTCGTCAATCTGTTTGATAAGGAAGGAGACCAGAGCGCATTATGGTAAAAAAAATAGCATCAAGGGTATATATGGGACTTATTTTTTTGTTTCTGTATCTACCTATCGTTGTATTAATAGTACTCTCCTTCAACAACTCCAAATCCAAGGTTAAATGGGGAGGCTTCACGCTCGACTGGTACATAAAGTGCTTTCAGAGTGAGCGGATTATGTCGGCATTTTCTACAACACTGCAGATTACGCTGCTTGCAGCTGTGATTTCTACAATAATAGGAACTCTCGCAGCCATGGGTATAAGCGCCATGAAGAAACGTAACCAGACAATCTATCTGGGCGCTACAAACATCCCGATGCTCAATGCAGATATCGTGACCGGTATCTCAATGATGCTTTTGTTTGTAAAATTCATGAATCTGGGCTTTGTGACAGTGCTTATCGCACACATCACGTTCAATATCCCTTATGTGATACTCAATGTGCTTCCAAAGCTCAAGCAGACCAACAAATACACCTATGAGGCCGCACTTGACCTGGGCGCATCACCTCTATATGCATTTTTCAAGGTCACCTGGCCTGAAATAAGCCCCGGAGTGTTCTCCGGCTTTATGATGGCGGTCACAATGTCACTCGATGACTTCTCCATCACCTACTTTACGAAGGGTGCCGGAGTAAACACACTCTCAACCATGCTCTACACAGAGCTGAAAAAGGGTGTAAAGCCGGAGCTGTATGCTCTGTCAACCATACTTTTCTTCACAGTGCTGTTGCTTTTGGTTGTGGTAAACATCAACTCAAACCAGATACCTGTCAGCGCCTCAAAGAGGCCTGCAAGGGCTAAAAAGCTGCGCATCGTAAAGCGTAGTGTGAGCATCGCAATTGTTGCAGTACTCGTAATCGGCTGCTTTTCGGTATTTACCATAAGCGCCGGAAGCACGAACAATGACAATGCCATAACAGTGCTAAACTACGGTAAATACATCGATGAATCAGTAATCGACAGCTTCGAGCAGGAAACCGGAATCACCATTAAATACGAGGAATACGAGGAGCCTGAGGAGATGTACACAAAGTACAAGTCCGGTGCCATCGATTACGATGTCATCTGCACCTCTGACTACATCATCGAGAAGCTCATAAGTGAGGGTGAGGTCAACAAGATAGACTACAGCTCAATGCCAAACTATCAAAATGTAAATCAGGATATAATCGACATGTCCGCATCCTTTGACCCGACACATGAATACACTGTGCCTTATTTCTACGGCACACTCGGCATACTATACAATAAAAAGATGGCTGATGCATCAGACCTAAATACCTGGGACTGCCTGTGGAACGGCAAATACAAGGACAACATGATTATGATTAATTCTGTCCGTGATGCCTTTACTCCCGCCCTTCGCACACTTGGCTACTCGATAAACGAGACAGATACAGCAAAGCTCGATGAAGCATTTGATATACTGAACAAACAAAGCAGTGATGTGCTCGCCTACTACGTGGATGAAACCTGTGATGAGATGGTTGCTGAAAATGCGGCAATCGCAGTGTGCTACTCCGGTGAGGCAGCTGCAGCCATGGCTGAAAACGATAACCTGGACTATATCGTGCCAAAGGAGGGCTCAAACCTCTGGATTGACTCATGGTTTATTCCAAAGACATGCAAGAATAAAGAGGGCGCACAGGAATTTTTGAACTATATCTGCAGTGATGAGCCGGCACAGCTCAACTTTGAATATGTATACTATGCATCACCTATCCAGTCTGTCTCGAAAACCAGGATGCAGAAACGAAGGAAAATGAGGCGATTAATCCTCCTTCCGATATGCTCAAAAACTGTGAAGTATACAGAGCTTTAAATGATGATGACGCAACACTTTACAACACACTGTGGCAGAGGCTCAAATCAGATTAAAAATGGATTGCGCAGCTGTATTTTGTATGATATCACAAAAATGAAGTCTAAAAATTGTACAAAATACATATTGCAAACTTCAACAAACAATGATAGAGTAAAACCCACGAAGCGCCCTGCTTCGTGGGTTTTACTTTTCCACGAGATCCGATATTTTTATGCTCCGCAAGGAGATTCATGAAATACACGGAGTTTTTACATACTATAGAAACAGAAATAACCGCAAGACTTGACAATAATTTCAAGCTTACCATCCATCCTGTCAAAAAGAACAACGGGATGATCTACGACGGATTGGTGATTATCAATCCCAAATTCAATATAGCACCGACTATTTATCTCAATCCTTACTACCATTGGTATCTTGATGGTGTATCCATTGATTCTATTCTCGATGCAATTTTATCCACCTACAATGATTTCAAGCCAACTGAAGATTTTGACATAAGCTTCTGTGATGATTTTTCCAAGGTAAAGAAGAAAATAATTTTCCAGCTCATAAGCTACGACAAAAACCAAAAGCAGCTAAAGGACGTGCCCTATATCAAATATCTGGATTTTGCCATCATATTTGAAGTATATGTAGGAGCGCAACTGCCTGAATTTGGCACCATTACAGTCACAGATGCGCTTCTGTCACGCTGGGGCATAGATACAGAAACACTAATCCGCGCCTCAATGCAAAATACACCAAGGATACTTCCATGCTCAATAATCAACATGGCAGAGTTTCTTGCCAAAAAATGTCCGGGCTATGCCAATCAGATGCGCGCAGTCTGTGATTTTGACAGCCTGCCTATGTATATCCTTACAAACAGCAGGCAGACAAACGGCGCATCCGCCATACTCTACCCGGGTGTGCTAAGCTCGCTGGCAAAAAAGCTCGGCGGCAATATGCTGCTCATACCAAGCAGTATCCATGAATTTCTGGTAATGCCGCTGGATAGCGATATAGATGTCTGCAACCTAAGCGAATTCATCTGTGAGGTAAACTCTACAGAGGTACGCGACGAGGAAGTACTCGGCGAGAGGTACTACATATACGATAGTAAAACAGACACTGTCTACTGATAATCATATAACCCGATAACACAAAATACCGGATATCATATCATAGATATGTATCCGGTATTTTACTTTCTAAGAACATATTTGGAAATTCATGAAAATTATTGGCCTGTTATTTGCAGAACGATGTACTAGTTGCCAAGCAGCATGTCGTAAAGCTTCTCATACTCTTTCGCAGATGCCTTCCATGAGAAGTCATGCCTCATGGCGCGCTGCATCATCTCCTGCCATCTGTCCTTATGGTTTTCAAACACATCAAGAGCATATTTGATGACATGCAGCATATCATGCGCATTATAATTGGCAAAGGAAAAGCCATCGCCCGTATTCTCGTACTCATTGTACGGCACTACAGTGTCCTTAAGACCACCGGTCTCCCTGACTATAGGCAGCGTACCATATCGCATAGACATGAGCTGGCTCAAGCCGCACGGCTCAAAAAGAGACGGCATGAGAAATGCGTCACAGCCTGCATATATCTCATGTGCATTTTCCTCTGAGTAACCGATATATACTCCAAGCTTCTGCGGATACCTGCCATGGAAATAATTAAACATCTCCTCGTACTGCTGCTCTCCTGTGCCCTGCACTATAAACTGTACATTCATGGTGGAAAGCATCTCCTCCATCACATATGCCACCAGATCAAAGCCCTTCTGCTTTGTCAGACGCGAAACTATTCCAATCAGCATGACATCCTTATCCACAGCCAGACCATACTTCTCCTGCAGCTGACGCTTATTAACGACCTTTCCACTCAATTCCCTTACAGAAAAATGCTTATCCAGATATGTATCCTTCATAGGATTAAAGACATCATAATCTATACCGTTTACAATGCCTCTCAAATGCCTGCGCCGCTCAAGCATCAGGCCATCCAGGCCCTCTCCGCCCTCAGGTGTACAGATTTCATCTGCATATGTCGGACTGACAGTCGTAATCTCATCTGCATATACTATGCCGCCCTTTAAATAATTAGCCTCACCATAGAACTCCAGCTCCCCTGAATTAAAAATATGCTCCGGAAGTCCTGTAACATCAGCCACCTCTTTAATCTTCCATCGCCCTTGAAACTTCATATTGTGAATGGTAAAGACTGTCTTGATACCGGCATAGAAATTGTCTGAGCCGTATACTGCTTTAGAAAAACCGGCAAGAGTCCTGTCTGCCAGTCATTACAATGTATCACATCCGGGGCAAAATCTATAACCGGCAAAGCCTCAAGCACCGCCTTTGAAAAGAAAGCAAACTTCTCCACATCCTCGTATATATTGTTGTATGGCTTATCTCCTGCAAAGTAAAACTCATTGTCGACAAAATAATATGTCACACCATCATACTGCGATGTAAAAATCCCCACATACTGCCTGCGCCAGTTGAGATTGACATAAAAATGACAGACGAACTTAAGCTGTGGCAGTAATTTATCATCCATACATTTGTACTTCGGAAGTATAACTCTCACGTCATATCTGTCCTTGTCAAAATATTTCGGTAAAGATCCCACTACGTCAGCTAGTCCACCTGTCTTCATATAAGGTATTGCCTCTGATGCGGCCATTAATATTTTCATTTTGTCCATGCTGAAACCTCCCCCAGATTACAGTTATTTAAACAACGATTAATCTGATAAAAAATATAGTATACATCCTGAAACCAATAGAATGTATACTATATTATATCACGCGGGAGTACATTTTGCCTAGTAAATTTATCAAAACGTGGTTTTATTTGTCTATAATGACGATTTTTACATCCCTAGACGTATTTTGTCTGTAATCAGGGCAATAAACTCCGAATTGGTAGGCTTGCCCTTACCATAGTTTACAGTGTATCCAAACATGGAGTCTATCGTATCCATCCTGCCTCTGCTCCATGCCACCTCGATAGCATGCCTTATGGCTCTCTCCACCCTGCTTGAGGTAGTCTTGTACTTCTTTGCAATAGTGGGATACAAAAGCTTTGTGATAGAGCTAAGCATTTCCATATCCTCAACGCACATCACTATCGCAGTCCTAAGATACTGATATCCCTTTATATGAGCCGGAACACCTATCTCATGAATGATATCCGTCACCTGTGTCTCAAGGGATTTTTTCTCCATATATGTATCATCAAGTGGCTCAGTGTCACCGGATGCTCTCTTTACATACACAAGTACCACATCAGAACCGGCATTACCGTTTATCATGTTGTATGCTTCATCACTACTTCTTGCTGTTCCTAAAAACTCCATGCCCTTTAATAAACTCTGCATGTTTTTCTTTTCGTCTGCTACTGCGACATTTAAAGTGCTCATTAAAATCTCCTATGCCGCCAATTACTGTCATGTCAAAACAAATTGTATGCTTTTATGATAACACATTTTGTCGAATTTTGTCGAGAGCGTATTTTTTTTTAATTTTATGTAACCATTCAGCCCACGCATATTCGCAAAACTGCACGATACCCGTGCTTTCTCTATTCTTCAAACTGAGAGTTATACAGCTCTGCGTAAAATCCGTTCTTTGCAAGAAGCTCATCGTGTGTACCCTGCTCGATAATGTCTCCGTCCTTCATGACAAGAATCATATCGGCATTCTTGATAGTAGACAGCCTGTGGGCGATGACAAAGCTTGTTCTGCCCTTCATCAGATTGTCGAGTGCCTTCTGGATACGGATTTCTGTACGTGTATCGACAGAGGATGTAGCCTCATCAAGGATAAGGATTGGATTGTCTGCAAGAATGGCTCTTGCTATTGTCAAAAGCTGCTTTTGTCCCTGTGACACATTGGATGCATCCTCGTTGAGCTCCATATCGTAGCCACCCGGCAATGTCTGGATAAAGTGATGCGCATGTGCTGCCTTTGCTGCCGCGATGACCTCCTCATCTGTGGCATCCAGACGGCCGTAGCGGATATTTTCCATAATGGTGCCCTTAAAGAGCCATGTGTCCTGCAATACCATGCCGAATGCATCTCGCAGATCGGCTCTGTTGTAATCCCTGATATCATGTCCGTCTACAAGAATGGCACCTGAGCTTACATCATAAAATCTCATAAGAAGCTTGACCATGGTAGTCTTTCCCGCTCCTGTCGGTCCAACGATAGCAACCTGCTGTCCCGGCTTTACCTTTGCAGAAAAATCATTGATGATGATCTGGTCAGGATTATAACCAAAGTGTCATGCGAAAACTCTACACTTCCCTCGATATGGTCTGGCTTTACAGGATTTTCCACTGTTATATCCTCTTCCTCCTCATCGAGGAACTCAAATACACGCTCAGATGCAGCCGCCATCGACTGAAGCTGGTTTGCCACCTGCGCTATCTGCTGGATTGGCTGTGTGAAATTCTTCACATACTGTATAAATGCCTGGATATCACCGATTGTGATGACATTCTTTATGGCAAGTATACCACCTGAGATGGCTACTCCCGCATATCCTAAGTTTCCTACAAACTGCATGATAGGCATCATAAGTCCTGAAAGGAACTGTGATTTCCATGCGGATTTGTAGAGCACATTGTTGGCCTCCTTAAAGGTCTTTACAGTCTCTGCCTCTTTATTATATGCCTTTATGACGAGGTGGCCTCCGTACACCTCCTCGACCTGTCCGTTTATGTGTCCCAGATACTCCTGCTGCTGTCTGAAGTATTTCTGTGAATGCTTTATGACAAACGAAATAAGTATCATCGAAACTGGCAGGATAACGAGTGAAATCAGCGTCATGAGCGGTGAAATAGACAGCATCATGACCAGTGTACCGACCAAAGTGGCAACAGATGTAATAATCTGTGTGATACTCTGGTTCAAGCTCTGTCCGAGTGTGTCCACATCGTTTGTGATACGCGAAAGTACCTCACCATATGTCCTTGACTCGAAATACTTCATCGGCATACGGTTGATTTTGCTCGTGATGTCCTTACGCATCCTGTAGCAGGTCTTCTGCGTGATGCCTGTCATGATAAGTCCCTGGGCAAACATAAAGATGGCACTCACCACATATAAAGCCAGCGTAAACAAAAGAACCTTTGCAATATAATCAAAATCTATGCCGCCTGTTCCTGCAATCTTGTTCATGAGTCCCTCGGCAAGCGCAGTGGTGGCTTTACCCATGACCTTCGGTCCTGCAACGGAGAAGACAGTCGAAACTGCTGCAAAAATCATAACTGCAATGATAGCAGCCCAGTATCTGCCGAGATACTTTATGAGTTTCTTTGTAGAGCCCTTGAAATCCCTGGCCTTTTCTGTGACCATTCCGGGGCCACGTCCCATTGGCCCTCTTGGCCTCTTAGGAGGCATCTTAAACTGTTCGTTATTATTCTCACTCATCTTACATGCCCTCCTTTTTGTTATCATCAATTCCAAGTTCCCTGGCTGAAAGCTGTGACTGTGCAATCTGCATATATACATCGCAATTTTTAAGAAGCT
>ERZ859937.524-NODE-524-length-15939-cov-1.533934_pt1 | contig 15939 bp, 16 predicted proteins | sample MGYA00509985_ERZ859937 | MGnify/ENA primary metagenome ERZ859937 (study PRJEB30046, sample SAMN00715169) | human gut metagenome | study: EMG produced TPA metagenomics assembly of the A metagenome-wide association study of gut microbiota in type 2... | reverse complement strand
GGGACGGAACTGGTCGAAGAATCCAGAACTGGAAGTATGGGTCCCCCAGGAATAAAAGGCGCCGGCCTGCAATCCGACAAACCAGTTGTCTCTGAATTTAGACTTGTTTAAGAGCCGTTTGTCCCCGCTTGCAGGGTTGTCCAATAAGAGATCTCCTTTGTATCCTGTTTGACAGGAACATCTTGAGCCGCTTCTTGTGCAAATCCCGTAGCCAAGGTTAGAAATGGCATCATAAACGCAATGAAATGTTTTTTCATTTTGCGATTCATTTTAGTTAAACATTATATTGGATTTCATTTTTTTGGATATATATGTTTTTTCATCCAGAGCCTCATATACGGAGTTCATACTTTTGAACTCCGGTACAATTTGCTTCAACTGATATACGGTCTCTTTTTTATTGTCCGTCTGGGCAACCTCAACCAATTGTTGCAGGGCGGGCTTTATTTTATCGTAATCTTGTTTTAAACTGATACCTTTGAATATTTTCGGATTAAGGGTAGGAGTAGAGTTCTCTTCATTATAGAGTAATCCTCATATAGTTTCTCGCCTGGTCGCAGACCGGTATAGACGATTTCAATGTCTTTGTCCGGTTGTAAACCTGCCAGTTTTATCATCCGGCATGCCATGTCGGTTATTTTTACGGGTTTACCCATGTCGAAAATAAAGATATCGTTTCCTTGTCCCATAAAAGCGGCCTCTAGAACCAGTCGGCAAGCTTCGGGAATAGTCATGAAATAACGGATGATGTCCGGATGCGTGACTGTTACAGGCCCCCCTTCCATAATCTGTTGGCGGAAAAGGGGGATTACACTGCCGTTGCTGCCCAGCACATTGCCGAAACGGGTGGTTATAAAAGAGGTTTTACCAATTATATTTCCTTCTTGGATAGCACTCCCGAGGCTTTGTACGTACATCTCTGCCAGTCGTTTGGTAGCACCCATCACACTGCTGGGATTTACAGCTTTGTCTGTGGAGATCATGATGAATTTCTTTACGCCATATTTCAATGCCGTATCTGCCATGATGCTTGTACCCAGGACATTGGTACGTACCGCCTCGCATGGATATTTTTCCATCATGGGTACATGTTTGTATGCGGCTGCATGAAAGATGATGTCGGGGTGGTAGAGTCTTGTCTGCGACTCCACACGGTCACGGTTGCGTACATCACCTATGATAGGCAGGATGGAGCGGTCTGGAAATCTTTTCTTCAACTCCATATCTACTTCGTAAGTGGCGGTTTCCGAAAAATCAAACAAGATGAGCTGCTTCAGGTTGAAACAACATAATTGTCGGCACAATTCGCTCCCGATACTTCCTGCCGCTCCGGTCACCATGATAACACTTCCGGACAATTCATTGCGGATATTATCCAAGTCGATGTTTATTTCTTCCCGGCTTAAAAGATCTTCTATCTGTATATTGCGTAATTGTATTTTATTCCATTGTGTTTGTTCTGTCAAAAATGGTGCAATGCGCAGGCAGATGTGGTTCTCCAGACCGTATTGCACTATTTCTTCATCGTTACGGAGATCTGTGTGGCTTAGAAATAATATACAATTGACTTTTAAGGTGCTGAATAATTTTCGCAGACTATTTTCTTCGTCAATTAAATATATCTGATATCCCACAAGCCGGCGGTATTTCTTGTTTTCGGGTTTTCGGGTGATAAATCCGAAAACATTATAAGGATTGTTTTCACTTCGTAGATAATTAGCCAGACTGATTCCCCTTTCGGAGATACCATATATTAAAGTTGCTTGTCTAGGTTTTTTTAAAAGCTGTAATAAATGATAGTAGAAATTGACGGTTAATATCCGTGTACACATGAGCAGGAAAACGGAACTGATAAAATCTGTTATAATGATGGAATAAATGAACAATCCGATGTAATCCAGTGTTATATATGCAAACAAAACAAATGTGAGAGCTTTCAGCAGCATGGCATAAATGATACGTGTCAGTTCTACTAAGGTGGAATAACGTATAATTCCCTCGTAGGTCTTACAAATTCCAGTCCATACGATACTGGAAATGACCGCTATCAGCAGAATATAACGCTGCTGGTTGAAATGGATGCTGATATTAATCAAATAGTGGAAAAATAAAAAGATAGAAAATGAGGATATGACAGATAAAAAAACATCGATACACCATATTATATAGGGATGTATATAATCTGTCTGCAAAAATTTATTGCGTATTTTATTCTTTAATAGGGAAAGCATAGGTCGTTAAGGTATTTTTTTCAAGAAGGCTTGCGGAATATAAGAGGTGGCTACAGCACATACACCATGGACTGTTATAATAAGCCGGTGGTTCTTTTTAATGCGGCAGATATACCCTTCTGCACCTTTGAATGTTCCGTCAATGACTTTTACGTGGTCTCCTTGATAAAATTTAGGATTATCTGTGTCAAAATATTCTAGACCTTTTTCGCCTGACGAGGTAACGAGATGAAGATGTTCATCTCTCTCTCGGGAATGGCTAAAGGAATTTTTTTAAAATCTATTTGCCGAGTATAGAGAATTACTTTATCGGTCAAGATCTTCTGTATCTCTTTTGCTATGTAAGTTTCCGAATGGAAGAAAAGCAATGAATTGATAACTGGTTTTCGTACGTTTTTTTTTGTTCCATCTTGTTTTAAAACCTTTACGGTTTCGCAGGGAATATAACATTTTATCTTTTTCTTCAAAAGAAGTTCTTCAATGGCAAAAACCTTATTATAGAATACTTTTAATGCAAACCAGTGTTTTTTCGAATTATTGTTTGATGTCATTTTTATCTTTAATACTTTAAAAATGGAAGGACATTCCTTCCATTCCTGCATGTTATATAACACACAGTAATCAGAGTTAAACTAACTTTTTTCTATAATTTGAAAACTTTAGCACGCAGCATTTTTCCTGATCCAAGAAAAATAAACTGTAACTCCAAATTCATACTGTCTCTAAGTAAGAGATGGTATAATATTATAATGTGAATATAATCAGCATGATAGGATATACCTACCAAGCTGATTTTTCAAACTTTTGTAACTTGTCTTTAGCCCTTCGTTTTTTATTTTTAACAACTTATTTTTATTTTTATTTTGTAATGTTATTGTATTTAACAATTTTTCTATCATAGTATCGTAAAGTGTAAATATTAGACACAAGCATAATTATTATATATAGATTGAAAAAAAATGTTATCTATTTTGTTAATCAATAAAAAACAAGTATCTTTGCATCGAATTTATACCGTCTCTTACTTAGAACTACTGTTTTATCGAATCGATAATAGCTTTATTTACTTCATCTATAATTGAATTGTCTATCTTTGTCAAATAAATCAGTGTGGTTTTTTCCGAACTATGTCCCATGCCTGCACTGATGATTGACAAAGGTACATTTTTATTGCGTGCGGTTGTAGCCCAGGTATGTCTTGGAGTATAAGAGGATAAATTAATATTCGGTTCTAAAAGTTTGGAAAGACGTTTCAGTTGGCGATTATAGTAATTGAGCGCTATTTCATATTGTGAGTAGGCTTTATTCTCATCTTCTGTATTTAATATCGGGAACAAATATGGTGAGTCTTTTTTTTCATACTGGTTGATTATATTTTGTAGTCTGGTTTCAATCCTTATAGTTAATTCTTGACCAGTTTTATGTCTGACGTAGGTAATATATCCATTCTGTATATTTGATTTTTTTAAGTAGACGATATCGACAAAAGCCATTCCACGAGCATAAAAACTGAAAATAACAAATCTCGTGCAAATTGCAGAGCCTTGGACTTTTTTAGGTCTATGGAGAGAAGCTGAGAGATCACCGTTTCTGTAACAGCACGTTTTCGGGTTCTATCCACTCCTGATAGACGTTTTTGAATGGAAAAGTTTGTTCTATGATTTTTTGGGTTACAGCTTTGTTATATACAGAACGGAATATGCGCATGTAGAATGAAATGGTGTTTCGTACAACACCCCGTTGAATTAAAAAGGTGTTGTAACTTTCCACAAATTGTTCAGTTACAATATTGAACGTTGAATCTGTATTTTTCATAAATGCCTTCAGGCTTTTTAAGGTTTTGCTGTAATTACGAGCGGTTCCTCGTCGATTGTCATTTTTCAGCTTTTGAATTTGTTGGGTGAAAAAATCAGTAATACTGTAATCGGCGGTTGTTTGATAGAATTTTTCAATTATTTCATTAACTGTATAGTTTGCACATTCAGCATCTATTTTGTAGATGATTTTTTTTAGCCGGTCTAGATCCCTGTCTATTTTACACTGAAGTAAGTATGAGGTTGAGTCTGTGAAAATGATTTGTGCTTTATTGCTATCCCAATCTTGTGGATGAAGATGTATCTTCGTAGTGATTTGTTTAACCTGACGAAGATGTGTCAGTTGATAATAGATAGTTCCGGCCTTACCTGGAACAGTTGACGGACGTAATTTTACTTTTACAGTTGCCATAATTCTTAACAATTTTATTTATGCAATTCATTTAATTAAATAATAATAGTTGAATATACTATTTTGCCCTATTTCCTGTTGCTAAGATTGATAATCATCTCTCTTGCTTCAGTAGATCATGTCTTTCTAGGAGTCGGACTGGTATAATCTGAGAAATAGGGTATACTTGCCTTCTTTTTATTTAATTTTTACCGTATTGTAATTTGTCTTGAAGAAGGACTTGAAATATTGAACCATTTCGATCCTTGTATGTTCATCTGATGCAGTATAATTAGGAATAAGTCATATTACGCAAAAGGATATGGTATAGTCTGCAAGCGTAAACGGTATAACTCCTGGAAATTACGGTATTAGTTTTCCAAATCTATGCTGTTAGTTTGAAAAAACGTTGAGGACTGTCGGGGAAAATTTTTTCTTTTTTGGGTTAGGAGCACGGTTGAATTTTTAAAAAAGAATTATATTTGTACTACTCATTACCGAAACTATGGCAAAGAATAATTTACTAAGTGAGCAACTTGCTTATATTGGTGTCAGTTGTACTCCTACGCATCTGCATTTGTGCAGTTATAATGCTGAAAGTATTTGTATGCAGGATGGGAAAGATATAGATAGTTTAATCCCTTATTTGAATAAGAATGCTATAAACTGGATACAAATTCATGGTTTTCAGAATACGGAGGTCATACAGCATGTCTGTCAGAATTTTAATGTCGACTTTTTGACGATACAAGATATTTTGAACTCCAACCATCAGACTAAGATAGAACAGCATGATACATATAATGTAGTGATTTTGAAGTTACTTTTTTCTAATGATGATGGCTATGTGCCACAACAAATAGCCATTGTGCAAGGTGGAAATTATCTGTTGACCTTTATGGAGAAGGAAACAGACTTTCTGAATGATATAAATACGGCATTGGAAAAGAATGTGTTGAAAATACGTAACCGGCAGTCTGATTTCCTGCTCAGTGTTATTCTAAACGTGTGATGGCCAGCTTTATATCCATCATTTCGGAATTGGAAGATGGATTAGAGGATTTAGAAGAGCAATTGCTTTCACCGGAACAGACTGATATGCCTGGTATTGAAAATATACAGCAATACCGCCGTAATTTTCGTGTAATAAAGAAATGTATTTTACCATTAAAGGAGGAAATCAGCAAGTTGTTGCATACTACTGATAATGATCTGTTGCACAAAGCAAGCCGTCCTTTCTTTAATGATGTCAATGATCATTTGCAGTTTGTATTGCAAACTTTAGATGGTTGCCGTGACATGATTTCAGCTTTGGTAGATATTTACCTTTCCAATAATGACCGGCGGATGAACAGCATCATGAAACAGTTGACTGTTGTTTCTACTATATTTATTCCGTTGACTTTTCTAGCAGGAATCTGGGGAATGAACTTCCAATGGATGCCTGAACTGGGGTGGCGGTATGGCTATGTATTTGCATGGACATTGATGTTAATACTAGTAGCAGTTATCTACTTCTATTTTAAGCGTAAAAAATGGTATTGATGGGAGAGGATGGATGGGATTTACTTAAATGTGAATCCCATATTCATGTTTTACTTCATTCATTACAAAGGTGCTTTCCAGTGAGCCCAAACTGTCAATCGTACCCAAGACATTGAGGATAAATTCCTGATAATACTTCATATTAGGGGAGTGTATTTTAAGCAAATAGTCATAACTGCCTGATATGTTGTAGCACTCTGTTACTTCAGGGATATCCTGAATTATTCGTGTAAATTCCGCAGCAATGTCCCGATTCAGTCTTCTTAGTTTGACACTGCAAAATACCACGAAGCCTTGGTTTAGTTTCTCAGCGTCCAATACGGCGATATATTTTTTTATATATCCTCCATTTTCCAATCGTTTGAGGCGTTCGAACACCGGAGTGGAGGAAAGGCTTACCCGTGCAGCCAGTTCTTTGGTGGTCAGTCGGGCATTTTCTTGTAAGGTACGTAGTATCTGCAAATCTACTTTGTCAAGTTTCTCTAAAGTACTCATAGAATAATATTCTTTCAAGAGGTTGATATTATTTTCATATCTGTCAATACAAATATATTGCATTTATCTTAGATTCCGGAGAATTTTTCGGGAAATGTAGTACAGAGTTATATTCTTTTTTTGCCAGAGAATGCAAGAAAAAGGCAGAATGATTTTATCTCTCAAAAATACTTTTTATCTTTGCAGCCGCTATGACAAAGTATATATATCTTTTTTATATCTTGTTAGGTGTATGTCTGTTGGCGGGCTTTGGTTCCGCATTTGGTAGCGGACAGGAGCACGATGTAGTTCGTACAGTTGATTTGGAAAACAGTGCGGTGGCGTTGTGCAACATATCTGAAAGCAATAACGGGCAGGAAAAAAAAGAGATAAATAATGAAAGCTACCATTTTTATAAAGTCGGTATCGGCGGTGCAGCTACTTCTTTTTCTTTTCGCACCTTGTGCTCCTCCAAAATTCTGCGAACTCATTCCTCTGCTTCCGTCATAGCCAAGTTGGCTAGATTCTTGAAAGTACTTCTTCCTGAAGAAAAACAAATTTCTTTTTCACCTATTCTTTATTTTACCCAATATTCCAGTGAATACTATATTTATCAGTTGAGGCGTATTCTTATTTAGCTTATTTTTCTTTTCGGCAAGGCCTATTTTTTTATGCCTTATATTTCTTTTGTTTTTATATTTTCATAATGGGGACTGGGGTGGATGCTTGTTCCTTTTATGAATGGTGTTATATGTTAATGTATTAATAACTAATGTATAATGGAATTTTTATTGGACTTTATACTTCACATTGACCAATATATGATAGATATTGTTCAAGAATATCATACTTGGGCTTATGTCATACTGTTTATAATCATTTTTTGCGAAACGGGATTGGTTGTCACTCCATTCCTCCCCGGAGATTCTTTGCTTTTTGTCGCGGGAGCTATTTCGGCTTTGCCCGATATGCCTTTGGAGGTTAATATTCTCGCTTTGGTTTTATTTATTTCGGCTGTGCTGGGCGATTCCTGTAATTATATGATAGGACACTTTTTTGGACGTAAACTTTTCAATAATCCCGATTCCCGTATATTTAGGCAAAGTCATTTGGAAAAGACACATGAATTTTATAAAAAATACGGAGGAAAGACAATCATTATTGCCCGTTTTGTACCTATAGTCCGTACATTTGCTCCTTTTGTTGCGGGTATGGGTAAAATGCATTATTATTATTTTATGGTGTATAATCTATAGGGGGAACTTTGTGGGTCGGTATTTTCTGTTATGCCGGTTATTTTTTCGGCGATCTTCCATTTGTACAGAAGAATCTGAAATTGCTGATTGTGGCTATTATTGTCGTTTCTATATTGCCTGCCGTCATAGAAGTAGGCAGGAATAAGTGGAAAACTCGCAATTACTAAAATCAAACATATCAAAAACAATTTATTCAAATTACATTTATGAAAAATTCTTTTTTTAGTCGATTCACACCTCAGGAACCTAAGTTTTTCCCTATGTTGAAACGTTTGTCTGAAATCCTGACCTCATCATCGGATTTATTGGTAGAAAGCATGCAGCATGATAAGCCGGAAGAGAGAGCGAACTCTTATAAACGCATCAAAGATATGGAACGTGAAGGTGACAAGCAGACTCATTTAATTTTTGACGAATTGGGAAAAACTTTCATAACCCCTTTTGATCGTGAGGATATTCACGATTTGGCATCGACTATGGATGATGTAATAGACGGGATTAACAGTTGCGCCAAACGCATAACGATCTATAATCCCCATCCCATTGCTAATAGTGGAAAAGAGTTGAGTTTGTTGATACAGCAAGCGGCTGTTTATATAAGTAAGGCAATGGATGAATTGGAAATTTTCCGTAAAAAGCCTACTGAATTAAGAGCATGTTGTACAAAATTGCATGATATTGAGAATCAAGCGGATGATGTATATGAACTCTTTGTTAAGAAACTATTTGAGGAAGAAAAGGATTGCATAGAACTGATTAAGATCAAGGAGATAATGCATGAATTGGAGAAAACGACCGATGCGGCAGAACGGGTAGGGAAAATCTTGAGAAACCTGATTGTGAAATACGCATAAAAGCAGAAAGTACAACATGGAATTATTAGTGATTATTATTACGTTGGCTTTGATTTTTGACTATATTAACGGATTTCATGATGCAGCCAATTCAATAGCCACCATTGTGTCAACCAAGGTTCTTACTCCGTTCCAAGCGGTGATATGGGCGGCATTTTTTAATTTTGTTGCGTTCTTTATTGCTAAATGTATAATCGGAGGGTTCGGAATAGCCAATACTGTATCCAAGACAGTAGTGGAACAGTATATTTCCTTGCCGATTATTCTTTCAGGGGTTATTGCAGCTATTGTATGGAATCTGTTTACATGGTGGAAGGGGATTCCTTCTTCTTCTTCGCATACGCTGATTGGAGGTTTTGCTGGTGCTGCTATTATGGCTCATGGTTTTGATGCCATTCAGCTCAATATTATATTGAAGATTGCTGCTTTTATCTTTTTGGCACCATTTATAGGGATGGTTGTTGCCTTTGGATTCACGTTGCTTGTCCTCCACATTTGTCGTCGTGCACATCCGCATACGGCTGAGATGTGGTTTAAGAAATTGCAGCTTGTTTCTTCGGCTTTGTTCAGTATAGGGCATGGACTGAATGATTCCCAGAAGGTAATGGGTATTATTGCTGCTGCCATGATCGCCGCTCATTCGGAAGGGTTAGGAATGGGGATAAATAGTATCAATGATTTGCCGGATTGGGTGGCATTTTCTTGTTTTACTGCCATTTCTTTAGGAACGATGTCAGGTGGATGGAAGATTGTGAAAACCATGGGAACTAAGATTACCAAAGTAACTCCTTTGGAGGGGGTTATTGCGGAAACTGCTGGAGCATTTACATTGTATCTGACAGAATATCTGAAAATACCTGTAAGTACGACCCACACCATTACAGGAGCTATTATCGGGGTGGGCGCTACTAAGCGTCTTTCAGCCGTCCGGTGGGGAATAACAAGAAGCCTGATGACGGCTTGGGTGTTGACTATTCCTGTCAGTGGAATATTGGCCGCTGCCATTTACGGAGTGGTTGGTCTCTTTTTAGGATGACCGGATTGTAGGCTGTTCTAGAAAATAAAGATCTGCCGTGACCGAGGTGACTGGGAAGCTACCTCGGTTTTGTATATGTACCTATTTGTAGGTAAAAAGTGGATGAAACAGATAATAAATATAAAATGTTATTGTGAGTTTGTTATTTGTTCTATTTTTGTAGTGGTCTTACTGAACACAAAAATGAGAGAAAACGCAAAAGGCAGGATTTTTATAGCATGGCTGTTGTTTATGACGCTTATGCCATTTTTCATGGTGAAGACTTTTCACTACCATGAAGAAGATGCTGTTTGCCATTCTGATAGTGGAAATTCTCATGACTCCTCTCATCAGTGTCCCGTGTGTAACTTCACACTTTCACCTTTTACGCAAGTTGAAACATTACAACTTCATATTGTTCTTCCGGTTTTTGATTATCAGCCGGAAATAACGGTGGATAAGGTTTGCCAGGTTAAATCTTATCCTTATTATCTACGTGCGCCTCCCGTTTGCTGATTTACATAGTATCTTTTATTTATTCACAACATCAAATGATTGTAATTTATGCGTATCAGATATGTTTCGGGTACGCTGGGAATGTTTTTTGCCTTGTATTCAAATGCACAGGTAGTTTCTGATACGATTAAAAGTGTAGATTTATCCGAAGTGGTGGTGACTGGATCTTACCGACATGCTCAGGAGAAAAAGACTACCCTGACACTTGAGTTGTTTCAGAAAGATTATTTGAACCGGCATTTTACCGGTAATTTGGTACAGACTTTGAAAAATGTTCCCGGTGTACACTCGATGGATATCGGTGCGGGGTTCTCCAAACCTATGATTCGTGGTTTGGGATTCAACCGTATTGCCGTATCCGAAAATGGAATAAAACAAGAGGGGCAACAATGGGGAGCCGATCATGGGCTGGAAATTGATGCTTTTAATGTAGACGAGGTACGGATTCTGAAAGGTCCGTCTTCACTGTTCTACGGTAGTGATGCGATGGGAGGTGTCATCGAAATCCTTCCTTTGCTGCCACAAAAAGAGAACCGGTTTTTTGGTGAGGCTGCCTTATTGGGAAAATCAGTGAACGGCACTGTGGGCGGTTCACTGATGCTAGGTATTGAGAAGAATGCATGGCTGGTCAGAGTACGTTTCTCAGAACAGCACTATGGAGATTATCATGTACCGGCAGATACCATTGTATATCTTACCCAGTTGGTGCCTGTTTACGGTCATAAGCTGAAAAACACCGCTGGGTTCGAGCGCAATGTTTCTGCCATGGGAGATTATAGAAAGAAGTTTTATCAGATGAATATTGCTGTGAGCAATGTTTATCAGAAGATGGGCTTCTTTCCCGGTGCTCATGCATTCCTGATATTTCCCGTTTGGAGGATGATGGGAACAGCCGTAATATTGACTTGCCTTATAGCAAAGTGAACCATCTTAAAGTAGCCACGCATCAACAGTATCTTTGGAATGGGGTACAACTTTCAGGTGATTTCGGCTATCAGTTCAATCATCGGGAGGAATGGAGTGCTTTCCATACCCACTATGACACTCAGGTGATGCCTGCAAAGGATCCGGATAGGGAACTGGTTTTCAAACTGCATACATTCAGCTCCTCTCTGAAGCTGCGGTTGTTCAATTCCTCTTCCTGGGAGCATATGGCAGGGGGGAATATGCAGATACAGAAAAATGCGATTGGCGGATATTCTTTTCTGCTACCGGAATACAAGCGTTTTATTACCGGAGCTTTTTGGCTGACGACTTTCCGACTGGATAATCAGTTGTCTGTAACTGGTGGGATACGTTATGATCGGGGAAGGATTGATATAACAGCATTCGAAGATCCTTATTTGGTGGAGTATCTACACAGACAAGGATATGAAGAAGAGGTAATACAGGCATATCGTTGGCGAAGTTATCCGGTGGACAGGGCTTATGGTAATTACTCCTGTTCGGCGGGAGTAGTGTGGACACCCGCTGCCGGTCATCTTCTGAAGATGAATGTGGACGTAGCTTCCGTTTGCCGGGGGGCAATGAATTAGCATCCAACGGAGTACATCACGGAACTTTCCGTCATGAAAAAGGAGATGCCACTCTTTCTTCGGAACAAGGATGGCAGATTGATGCTTCCTATACCTTGGCTTATAAAAAAATGGAACTGGTTGTTTCATCTTTTGCCGGTTGGTTTGATAATTATATTTATTTGCGTCCTACGGGAGAATGGTCTGTATTGCCCCATGCCGGACAGATTTATCAATATAGTGGCGCACGTGCTTTGTTCATGGGTGGTGAGATAAATTTCAATATGGATTTTCTACGTCATTTTAATTATCGTTTGGTTGGTGAGTATGTCTATACTTATAATCGTGACGAACATACGGCTTTAAGTTTTTCACCTCCTGTATCCATGCGGAACATTCTAACATGGAATAAAAAGGATTTTCAGTTGTATGCTGAATTTCAAAGTATAGCTTCACAGAACCGTATAGCGAGAAATGAAGACCGCACATCCGGAGCTTGTTTGATTCATCTGGGTGGGAGTATTCATATACCTATGGCCAAGGCGGATATTGAAATATCTTTGGGTATTCGTAATTTGTCGGATGTGAAATATTACAATCATTTGAGTTTTTATAGGAAAGTGGAAATCCCTGAACCGGGAAGAAACTTTCAGATTTCGATTAAAGTACCATTTAAACAATTATTAAAATGAAAACAAAATTTTATTTTCTTGTAATCAGCCTATTGGCTATATGCTCTGTTTGTCTGCCTGCGTGTGATAATGATGAAAAAGGGGATGTAACAAAGCCCGTGATCGATTTGATAGAACCCGAAGAGGGAGCGGTGTTGAAAATTGGTAATGGGAAAGGGGTACATTTTGAAATGAATTTGTCAGATGATGTGATGTTGAAATCGTATAAAATCAATATTCATAATAATTTTGACCACCACGGACATGATTCCCGGGCAGCCGGAGAGAAAAACACAGCTTTTACTTTTGACAAGGTATATGATGTTTCCGGTTTGAAGAATACAAAAGTACATCATCATGATATTGTTATTCCGGCTGATGCTGCTCCCGGAGATTATCATCTGATGGTATGGTGTACCGATGCGGCGGGCAATCAGACAGAAGTGGCTCGTAATATTGTCTTGAGTGCGGACGGAGGTACTGAAACGGAACATGATCATGACCATGAGTGATCTTTTGTATCAATCGTATTGTGTGTATTAATTGTCTGATGGCGGTCGATGTGAATCGGCCGTCACTTTATTTTGTTGGATGTCGCCAAAGAATAATTTTCTTCCAGGAGGTAATAATCCGTTTGTAAATAGAATATTTGTTCTGTAAATAGTGATGATTGTAGCTCTATTTTCTTTATTTTTAGTATATCTTGTTTGATATAACTACCTTTAATACCTTTGCAACAGGTAAAAACAGAAATATATAACTCTAAAAAGATAAAGATTATGGCTACAAAAAAATTACATTTCGAAACATTACAACTTCACGTAGGACAGGAACAACCAGACTCGGCTACGGATGCTCGTGCAGTTCTATTTATCAGACTACATCTTATGTATTTCATAACTCGGCACATGCAGCCGCACGTTTTGGTTTACAAGATCCGGGTAATATTTATGGGCGTCTGACTAATTCCACTCAAGCTGTTTTTGAACAGCGTGTGGCTGCATTGGAAGGAGGAGTGGCAGGACTTGCCGTAGCTTCCGGGGCTGCTGCCATTACTTATGCGTTTCAGAACATTACTCGTGCAGGTGATCATGTTGTAGCTGCAAAGACTATTTACGGAGGTACTTATAACCTGCTGGCTCATACGTTGCCGACTTATGGTGTGACTGCTACATTTGTGGACCCTAGTGATCTTTCTAATTTTGAGAAAGCTATCAGGAGAATACAAAGGCGGTGTTTATCGAGACTTTGGGGAATCCTAATTCGAATATTATAGATATAGAGGCTGTGGCGGAAATAGCACATCGCCATCACATACCTTTGATTATTGATAACACTTTTGGTACTCCTTATCTAATTCGTCCCATTGAGCATGGAGCGGATATTGTGGTACATTCCGCTACAAAATTTATTGGTGGTCATGGAACTTCACTGGGTGGCGTGATTGTTGATTCAGGTAAATTTGACTGGGTGGCATCAGGTAAATTTCCTCAACTGACAGAACCAGATCCTTGCTATCATGGGGTGCGTTTTGTAGAGGCGGCAGGTCCGGCCGCTTATGCTGTCCGTATTCGTGCTATTTTATTGCGTGATACTGGCGCGACTATCAGTCCGTTTAATGCTTTTATTCTGTTGCAGGGATTGGAGACACTTTCATTGCGTGTGGAACGTCATGTAGAGAATGCGTTGAAAGTGGTGGAGCATTTGAAAAATCATCCGAAGATCAAGAAAGTAAATCATCCTTCCTTGCCGGAACATCCTGACCATGCTCTGTATCAGCGTTATTTCCCCAATGGAGCCAGTTCTATTTTCACTATCGAGGTGAAAGGTGGTCAGGAAGAAGCACATCGTTTTATCGATAGTCTGGAAATTTTTTCTTTGTTGGCCAATGTCGCTGATGTGAAGTCATTGGTTATCCATCCTGCCAGTACCACTCACTCTCAGTTGAATGCGGAAGAATTGGCGGAACAGGGTATTTATCCGGGGACAGTGCGTTTATCAATAGGTACGGAACATATAGATGATTTGCTGGCCGATTTGGATCAGGCATTAGCTGGAATTTAATAAGATATATTAATAGAATAAGGAATATTACTACAATATAAAATCAATATATGGATAAGAAGTGTATGCCGGAGGTTTGTGTAAAGATACATTATACATGCTTCTGGCATTACTTTATTTTTACTAATAAAAAAGGATAGATCATTAATCCAAATAGGATTCTTTTTTGTTATTAAAAAAAGAATCTTTGCGGAAGTGGGGTTTCAAAGGCTTAATTTAAGAGTTTATGGATACCGTTTCTTTAACTTAAATACAATGGTTATGAATCTAGTCCTTGCTATTATTCCGGTATTGCTATTAATTATCCTGATGGCGTTTTTTAAAATGTCCGGTGACAAAAGTAGTGTGATTTCCCTTGTCGTTACTATGCTGATTGCTTTTTTCGGCTTTCATTTTCCGGTAAACGATTTGCTGTCTTCTTTTCTGTATGGTGCATTGAAAGCTGTTTCTCCTATTCTGATTATTATTTTGATGGCGATATTCAGCTATAATGTTTTATTGAAGACTGAAAAAATGGAGATTATCAAGCAACAGTTTTCTTCTATTTCTACCGATAAAAGTATTCAGGTATTGCTGTTGACATGGGGATTTGGTGGCTTGCTTGAAGCTATGGCAGGATTTGGTACGCAGTGGCTATACCGGCGGCGATTCTTATCAGCCTCGGATTCAAACCGGTATTTTCGGCAACAGTCAGTTTGATTGCCAATAGTGTGGCTACTGCTTTTGGGGCTATTGGTACACCGGTCTTGGTATTGGCGAAAGAAACGAATCTGGATGTATTGGTGCTAAGCGCCAATGTCGTGTTGCAGCTTTCGGTACTGATGTTTCTCATTCCTTTCGTATTGCTGTTCCTGACCAATTCGAAATTAAAATCCTTACCTAAAAATATTTTCCTGTCTTTGTTGGTCGGTGGTGTCTCATTAGGCAGCCAGTATATTGCCGCCCGCTATATGGGGGCGGAGTCTCCGGCTATTATTGGAAGTATTTTATCTATCATTGTTATTGTGGCCTATGGCAAACTGACTGCTTCTAAAGAGGAAAAAGCAAGGAAAAGCACATTGAAAGGGCTCGAGGTACTGAACGCGTGGAGTATCTATCTTCTTATCTTGTTCTTGATTATTCTGACTAGTCCGTTGTTTCCCGGTTTGCGTACAACACTTGAAAATAATTGGGTGACCCGTATCAGTCTTCCGATTAATGATTCAACTATGAATTATACGGTTTCTTGGCTGACCCATGCGGGAGTTTTACTTTTTGTGGGCACGTTTGTCGGTGGGCTGATACAAGGAGCCAAGATATGGGAGCTGTTTGCTGTACTCTGGAATACGGTAAAGCAGTTAAAGAAAACTTTTATCACGGTAATTTGTCTGGTGAGTTTGTCCACTATCATGGATACGGCAGGTATGATTTCAGTTATAGCCACTGCTTTGGCGGTTGCTACAGGAAGCCTTTATCCGTTGTTTGCCCCTGTTATTGGTTGCCTGGGTACCTTTATTACGGGCAGTGATACTTCTTCAAATATTTTGTTCGGCAAATTACAGGCTAATGTGGCCGGGCATATTCAAGTAAGTCCCGACTGGTTGTCGGCAGCCCT
>ERZ859937.523-NODE-523-length-15962-cov-1.519583_pt1 | contig 15962 bp, 9 predicted proteins | sample MGYA00509985_ERZ859937 | MGnify/ENA primary metagenome ERZ859937 (study PRJEB30046, sample SAMN00715169) | human gut metagenome | study: EMG produced TPA metagenomics assembly of the A metagenome-wide association study of gut microbiota in type 2... | reverse complement strand
GAGAACCGCAGGACAGCCCGCCAGGTTCAGACACCGGTCTGGCAGCGGACATGGCGCAGATTTCATCCAGGCTGGATGTAAAGAAGGCCTTGGAGGATGTACATCGTAAGATGAAACAGAAAAAGGTCAATAGGTATCAGGTATTATTTAGAGGGATGCAACGGGCGGCCGCCATTTTATTCATCCCTTTGATGGTATCGTGGTCTATCCTTTATTGGGACAAGGATAAAGAAGAGATACATATGATGGAAGTCAGGACAAATCCGGGAATGACTACTTCTGTCGAATTGCCGGATGGAACGGAAGTCGTTCTGAACTCGTCGTCGTCGTTGCGTTATCCTTCCCGGTTTGCCGATGATAAAAGGGAAGTGAAGTTGGTGGGTGAAGCATTCTTTTCTGTCGCAAAAGATGAAAAGAAGTTCATTGTCGGCACGCTGAACAATTCCAAGATAGTGGTACATGGAACGGAGTTCAACGTAGAGGCTTACAAAGGGAGCAGGACGGTACAGACCACTTTGGTTTCGGGTAAAGTCAGTTTCTCCTATGTGAATAACGGCAGGAGAAATAATGTAATGATGATACCGGGGCAAAAGGTTATTTATGATATAGTGCGGGAAAAGGTCGTTGTGAAAGAAGTCAATGTAGACGTGGAAACATGTTGGAAGGACGGACGTTTGATTTTCAGGAACACTCCGTTTGAAGATATATTGAAGAGTTTGAGCAAAAGATATAATGTGGAATTCATTCTGAAAAAGGCTTCATTGAAGCAGAATTCCTTTACGGCTACATTTACCAAACAACGTTTGGAGCGAATATTGGAGCACTTCCGAATATCCTCGAATATTCATTTCAAGTTTGTTGAAGATGGTGATGTGGATGCCGAGAGACAGGTAATAGAAGTTTATTAACCCTTTAAAAAGTAGTATGATGAAACACAAGTCCGTTTAGAAAAACATGCAGGAAAATGTTGGCGCATTTTCCTGCATGAAACACAGTAACTTTTAAATATCTGTTTGGCGACAGATAAAGTAACTTTATTTTTTCACTAGAAATCAATACAAAATTATGAAAAAACACTATTGTATCCAATCATTTAGGGCAAAAAGTGTCCTGATGAGATGCATGAAAAAAATTCCTCTTGCTATGAGATGCACATTATTTATGTTGTTTTGTTTGGTTGGTATGACTTTTGCCAATGAAGGTTATGCTCAAAAGACAATGGTAAACATTGCTCTTGAGAACAAGACTGTTGATGAAGTACTGACAGAATTGGAACAGGGTACTGAATTCGTTTTCTTCTACAACAACAAGCAGATTGATGTTAAGCGCCGTGTATCAGTCCGGGCAAATAACAAAACCATATTCAAGGTTCTGAACGATGTGTTCAAAGGAACCAATATAGGCTATAAGATATTGGACCGTAATATAATCCTTTATGATAAAGCTATAGGAGCTGATGGGATACAGGCAACCTTACAGGCTGCGACAGTGAAAGGTTCTGTGGTCGATGCAACCGGTGAACCGGTGATTGGTGCCAGTATCTTGGTGCAGGGAACTACCAACGGTGTCATAACAGACATTGACGGTAATTTCATTCTGACCAATGTGGGCTCTGATGCTACTCTTATAATAAGCTATGTAGGTTATAAGACACAAAACATAAAGGTTGCAGGCCGAAATTCGTTCAAGATAGTTTTGGTAGAAGATGCTGAGATATTGGATGAAGTGGTTGTTGTAGGATATGGTGTACAGAAGAAAGAATCACTGACCGGTGCCATTGCAGCCATTGGTGCTGATGAAATAGCTACGACCAAGACCGAGAATCTGATTAGCAATATTCAAGGTAAGATGCCGGGACTATTGATTCGCCAGAAAACCGGAGAGCCGGGAACTTTCGACAATATGGTGAGCATTCGCGGTTATGGTGACCCGTTGGTGGTAATTGATGGTATCACGCGTGAAGGTACTGAAGAACTTGCACAGCTGAATTCTGAGGATATAGAAAGTATCTCTATTTTGAAAGATGCTTCTGCCGCTATTTATGGTATGAATGCGGCTAATGGCGTAATCATTGTTACTACCAAAAAAGGTGTGGCCGAAAAGACCAGAGTATCTTACTCGGCATTGTTCGGTATGAAGAATGCCACGGGTATGGAAGAAACGGTAGATGCTTATACTTATCGCATGTTGGCCAATGAAAGGGCACGTAATGACCAGGCTGCCCCTGAATACACTGACGATATTCTGGAACTGTATAGAACCGGGGCTAAGGGTTATACAGACAATAACTGGATTGACATGTTTATGAATAAACTGGCGTTCCAGCAATCGCATACTGTTTCTGTGAGAGGCGGAACGGATAAGGTGAAATATTATGTGAGCTTCGGCTATAATGGCGATAATGGTTTGCTGAAGAGTGGTATCCAATACTATCATAGATATAATCTGAGAAGTAACCTGACTGCAGAGCTTACGAAAGGGCTGAAACTGAATGTGAATCTGTCCGGACGTTGGGATGAAACCCAAAGGCCGAGAGAGGATTTTATGTGGACTTTTAAGACTTTGATGGTTAATGACCGTGGTATCGGTACTCATACGATTAATAATCCCAATCATTTGTCTGCAATCGGTCCTGAAAACAAGAATCCTTTTGCGTTGGTTGATCCGGATATAGACGGTTATCGCAAGAACAGAGGCCTGACGTATTCTGCCGATGTGGAATTGAATTGGCAAGTTCCTTTTGTAAAAGGGATGTCATTGAGTCTTTTGGGGTCATTTGACGGTAACAATCGTAACAACTCTTCTTTAAATCGTTCTTATCCGTTGTATGATTATTATACAGATGCGCCTGCCGGTACGGGAGGTAGTACTGATGCTTATTCCAATACGATGAGAATATATCAGAAGATTTATGGTAGGGTGCAGGCTCAATATATGCGTTCTTTCAATCAGCACAATTTGAATGTGACAGCTGTGGCAGAGTTGAGCAGTACACGACGCGATGAATTATCCGGTTCCCGGCAATATTCAGAGTTGTTTACTAATGATATTTTGAATCAGGCAAGTCCGGGTACAGCTACCAATTCAGGGTATCGTAGTTTTGGCCGTTTGGCAGCCTATCTGATGCGTGCGAACTATGATTATGCCGGTAAATACTTGTTGGAAGTAGTAGGGCGTTATGATGGTTCTTATCGTTATGCTCCTTCTAAGCGTTGGACGTTCTTCCCGTCGGTAAGTGCCGGATGGCGGCTTTCGGAAGAAAGTTTCATCAAGGACAATTTGCCGTTTATTACTAATTTGAAAATCAGGGGTTCTTTTGGACAAAGTGGATATGATGCCGGTGATCCTTTCCAATATGTATCTGCTTATAATTCGGCTTCTAATGGTTATGTTTTTGATGGTGCCAGCCAGATTATGGGTATGGTAGCTCCTGGTGTAGTGACTGACCGGCTTTCTTGGGTTACATCTTCTATTTCCAATGTAGGTCTGGATTTTGACTTATGGAACGGTAAGTTGAGTGGTACTATCGAGTGGTTCAATCGTAAGAATGAAGGCATTTTGGCCGACCGTGCACAATCTGCTCCTGATACATTTGGTGCAAGTTTCCCGAAGGAAAATCTGAATTCTAACCGGAACCGGGGTTTTGAGATTGAATTGGGACACAGAGGACAAATCGGTAAGGACTTCTCATATTCAGTAAGTGCTAATTTTACGTATGCCCGTGAAAGAAGTCTGCATGTGGAACATGCAGAATATACCAGTTCTATGGATAGATGGCTGAATGGAAAGGAAAACCGTAACAGTAATGTGATGTGGTTGTATAAATACGATGGCCAATATACTTCTTTGGAACAGTATGAAACGGCTCCTTTGATTGGTGGGAACTTGGGTAACTCTAAGATGCTTCCGGGTAGTTACAGATTGCTTGACCTGAATGGTGATGGTAGAATTAACAGCAGTGACCGTGTTCCGGAGTTTTGGGCAACCGGTGCAAATCCTCCTATCCAGTATGGGTTGACTTTGGCGGCTTCTTATAAGAATTTTGATCTCAATATGCTGTTTCAAGGAGCTTCCGGTTACTCCATCGGATATGCCAATGATGATGTTTGGGGATATGGTGGCAAGACAAATAAATCTTATTTAATTGCGAAATATGTAGATCGTTGGCATCCTGCAAATATAACAGATGATCCGTATAACCTGCCACACAATGGGTAGCCGGTTATTATCCGGCATTACGCCACAATTTCTCCAATACTTCGGATAATGGTAGTAGATGGAATTATGGTATTTCCGTTTGGCTTCCGCAAGCTACTTATCTCCGTTTGAAGAGTATGGAGATCGGTTACAATCTGCCAAAATCATTTATGAAAAGAATCGGGTTGAACAGTGCCCGTATCTTTGTCAATGGTTCAAATCTGCTTACGTTCTGTAACAAGGCTTTGAAGGATGCTGACCCCGAACGTGAGGAAAGGGATTGGGGAGCCAACCTGGCATATCCGTTGATGAGAACTTATAACTTTGGGTTAAACATAAACTTTTAATTCTGAAATACCATGAAAAAAAATATTTTATCGATATTCTCATTATGTGCATTGATGGGATTGTCCGGTTGTAATGCCTTCTTGGAACTTGAACCGCTGGATAAAGTGTCTCCCGATCAGTTATTGGAGACAGAAGGTGGTGTAAAGGCACTATTGGCAAACATATATACCATGATTCCTATGGAAGATTTTAATTATCGTCCGAACGCTGGTTTTAATCAACGCGGTTATGATGGTGTGAATGAAACTACTAATTTAGCATTTCTTACCGACGAAGCTACCCGTAGTGACGGAGGAGTGGATATAGGTTATGAAGGATTCAATTATTGGCCCTATGGAGATATTCGTCAGGTGAATATTTTTATGCAGAATGTAGAAAAAGCCAAAGAAGCAGGAACAATTTCTGTTGCAGATGCGGATCGTATGACTGGTGAAGCCCATTTTGCACGTGCTTATATGTATTATGGGCTTGTAAAAAGATATGGCGGCGTTCCTCTGATTGACAAAGTGCAGGACGATGATTATGCCGATGGTGGACCGGGTGCTGTGGCAGTTCCCCGCAGTACAGAGTTGGATACTTGGAAATTTGTATTGAATGAGTGTACCCTTGCTGCTGCTACCTTGCCCGATGCGACTTCTGGTTCGGATTTGTATCGCGTAACCAAGTGGGCAGCTTATGCGTTGAAGTCAAGAGTTGCACTTCATGCAGCTTCTGTAGCCAAGTATTGGAATCTGGCACCTTTGGCTGGTGAGGCTGTCACTCAGAAACTGGTGGGTGGAATGACTTCTGCCGATGCCGATGCATTCTATAAAGAATGTATTGAAGCATCTAAGTTCCTTATAGAGAATTCCGGTAAATCTCTTTATAAGCCTGCTCCGGCTACTGTTAAGGAGGCTGCATCAAACTTCCAGGCCTTGTTCCTGAATGACCAGAATGAAGAGATCATTTTCAGTAAAGCGTATCTTAATGGAACAACCAATACTAATCAGGGACATAGCTATGCTCAGTTTAATATCCTTCCTCAAGTCAATCCGGGCGCTCTGAAATATGGACGTTTCAATCCGATGTTGGAAATCGTTGATTTGTTTGAAGATTATACGGATGACGGCACGGGAAAAAGTGCAAAGATTGTAACTCGTACGGATGGGAATGAAGATGCTTATATCGCTAATTTCCATAATATGAATAATGCTTCTGTAGTGAACACCTTGATGTCGGTACCTTTTGTTAAATACAACGATTTGTATGAACCGTTTGCCAACAAGGATGCACGTCTGTTGGCAAGTGTGGTTGTGCCGGGTTCATCTTATGCCGGCACTGAGATTATTATCCAGGGCGGATTTATCAAGGACAATAATAGCTATGTGGCTTATTCAAACGAGTCTACTCAGAAAAATGGAACAACATATTATGCTTTAGGAGCCGAAGGTGAAACCATGTTCTCCGGATTTAATAATGTGAACAGTGGTGAGGATGCCAATTGGACTGCTACAGGTTTTGGAGTCCGTAAGTATATGCCCGAGGGCGAGAGCATGTCTCCCGACCGTCTTTCGTCCACTACCTCTTATATTGATATGCGTTTGGCAGAAGTCTACCTGAATTATGCTGAGGCTGTTGTGGAAAATGGTAGTGGATTGGGCGATAAGGAATTGGCTGAGAACTATTTGAATGCTTTGCGACGTAGAGCCGGACATACCGACCGGATATCTTTGACATTGGAGAATGTCCTGAAGGAACGTCGTGTGGAGATGGCGTTTGAAGGAAAGCGTTTTTGGGATATGAACGTCGTAGGGAATTCCATACTGAGTTCAGCAATAATAGAATTCGTAAAGCTTTGGTGCCGATGCTTGACTTGCGTGGTGCAGAGCCTAAATATGTCTTTGCAAGGGTGAACTACTTTGGTGACGAAACAAGAGGAGGGCGTACTTTCCAGAACATCAACTACTATAGGGGCATACCTAATATTGCCACGAATGGTTTAGTTCAGAATCCAGGTCATTAATTTGAATAATATTAAGTAGAAAGTTATGAAAAAGATATTGTTATTTGTGTCATGCTTCTTATTCGCATTGACATCTTGTGAAATTGATAATTATGAGGGACCGGATGCTTCCATACATGGTTCTATCCTTGACGAACAGACTGGTGAACTTGTAGGTTCTGATATGGAAAACGGTAATGCAATTAAAGTGAGGGAGCATGGATTTACTAATGCTACGGATCAAACCTGGTATATCACAAATACCGGAGAATATCGTAACAATATGGTTTTTGCTGCCACTTATGATGTCCGTTTTGAAAATGGGAATTTTTATCCATTTGAAGTGAAGGATTTTGTTGTTAAGTCAGGGGATAATGTGTATGATTTCAAGGTTATTCCTTATATTCGCGTCAAAAGTCCAAAAGTAGAAAAGAATGGCAATGTAATTACTGCTACATTCTCGTTGGAAGCTGGTAAACAAGAAGTGAAATTGAAAGAGATTCAGCTGTTTGCTTTTTCAGATATGTGGGTAGGTAACAATGTGAAATTGACGTTGAATGGAGGGACTGATAAGCAAGTGTTTAGTCCGAGTACTGCTATAAATAGCGCTGATATTTATACATTGTCCATCGATCTGGGACAAAATGCTGATGTCTTGAAATACAGCAAGAATTATTATTTCCGTATTGGCGCTCTGGCTGATGTTTCGGGTGTGGGCACTGTACGGCATAATTATGCGCCGGTAGTAGTTATAAATTGTAATTTATAGCAGAGGGAGACGTTCTGCTTGACGGCAGAACGTCTTTTTTTATCCATACATTAAAAATAAGACCATGAAGAAATTGAACACGATTATTTTAATTTTGCTGGGGATGATATGTACTCAGTTGTATGCTGTACAATTGAATTCGATATATCCTCTAAAACCCAATGACTCCGAAGCTTTTTATTTCACTCCCGAGACTATCCTATAAAGGCGGATGGAAAGATGGATGTATCGGATGCTTTGCAGGCAGCGATTAATCAAGTGAAGAAAGAAAAGAATTTCGGAATCCTTTTTATCCCTGAAGGTAAATATAAAATCAGCAAGACCATTTATATTCCTACGGCTATTCGTTTGATTGGCTATGGAAAGAATCGCCCGGAATTTATTCTGGCTAAGAATTCTCCGGGTTTTCAAGAGGAAGTAGCTGATGATAAAGGAAAAGCTAAATACATGTTCTGGTTTACGGGAGCCGTTGTCAAGGAAGGTGAGAAACCCCGTGATGCCGGTGCCAGTACGTTCTACAGTGCCATGTCGAATATCAACTTGCGTATAGAAGATGGCAATCCGCATGCAGTGGCGCTACGCACACACTTTGCCCAACACAGTTTTATCAGTTATGTGGCCGTATACATAGGTAAAGGCAAGGCTGGTCTGTTCGATGTGGGCAATGAGTTGGAAAACGTTGCTTTTTACGGGGGAGATTATGGCATTTATACGACAAAAGCCTCTCCCGGATGGCCGGTAATGATGGTCGACTCTTATTTTGAGGGACAGCGTGTAGCTGCTCTTCGTTGCCAGGAGTCCGGTTTGGCAATGGTGAATCTGTATGCCAAGAATGTTCCGGCTGTATTTGATATTGACCCTAATTATTGCGACAAGTTATTTTTGGAAAACAGCTATTTTGAAAATGTAAGTGGTCCGGCAGTGGTGATTACCAACGAGAACAACAGCAACAATCAGATAACCTTTCGCAATGTATATTGTAAGAATGTACCGACCTTGGCGAAATATACCCGTAGCAATACGGCCACCCATGTTGCTCATAAAATCTATAAGGTAAAGTCATACGACCACGGCTTGCAGATGGATAACATGGTGGATATGCCGGAATATGAAACGTTGGTTGATATTGAACCGATACAGAAGATGCCGGTTGCCCAACTGATGGACATCCCTGCACTGCCTGCAATGACAACATGGGTAAATCTGCGCGAATTCGGTGCAAAGGGAGATGGGGAAACGGATGATACGAAGGCCATCCAGGAGGCTATTGACAAGTACGATAATATCTATGTGCCCCAGGGCTGGTATCGCATTACCGAAACTTTGAAGATGAAGCCCGATACCAAGTTGATAGGCCTGCATCCTTTTGGCACTCAGTTCCGGCTAGATGAAAGTACTGCTGCATTCAGTGGTTTTGGCGGTCCGAAAGCGATGGTAGAATCTTCGGAAGGCGGTGCAAATATGCTGGTGGGCATTGGTATCAATACCGGCGGTTATAACTATCGTGCTGTAGGTGTGAAGTGGATGGCAAATGCAGATTCTTATATGAATGACGTGAAGTTTGTAGGCGGGCATGGCGGTTTATGGAAACCTAAACCGGGTGTTGAGGAACCACGTGGCCGGTGGAACAGACCGGCTCGTATCAGTTCTCCCGATAATCCGGTAGCGGCTTCGGGCATGGATCTTGCTTGGGACAACCAGTATTGGAGTCTGTGGGTGACCAACAACGGTGGTGGCACCTTTAAAGATATCTGGACAGCAAGCACATATGCCACCAATGGTTTCTATGCCAACAATACTTCTACTCCGGGGCGTATCTATGCCATGTCCATCGAACATCATGTAAGAAATGAAGTACGTTTCAGCAAGGTGTCCAACTGGAAGGTGTATTGCATGCAAACCGAGGAAGAGAGCCGCGAAAGTACCGATTGCCAACCGATAGAGATGGACGACTGCAAAGATGTGACCTTTGCAAACTTGTATATGTTCCGCGTTATCCGTGTCAATGAACCGTATCACAGTTCTGTACGTATCCGCAATTGCGAGAACATCGCATTTCTGAACCTGCATAACTATTCTCAGATTAAATATACGAATAACATTGCAGTGTTCGATGTCAACAAAGACATTGACATCCGCCCGTGGGAACTTTCTCGCTTGATTGTAACCGGAAAAGAACCTCATCAGCAATCGTTAGGCAATGAAATAGGTAAGGTGAACCAATTGGCTTCCGATTTGGAATTTGCCGAAGGCATTGCGCGCGACAGTAAAGGTAACATTTACTTCTGCGACCATCGGATGCGTCGTATCTTTAAGTGGTCGGTAGAGACAAACAGCTTGTCGCTGCTGGCAGATTTCCCGTGGAAACCCTCCAACCTGGCTTTTGATTCAGAAGATAATCTATTGGTATTGTTCAGATATGATGCGCAGCCGGGATATCTGATTAATGGTAAGCCGGAGGAAATGCCGGTAATGCCTGATACAAAAGGTACTTCTTTCAGCGGATATGGTAATTCCGCATATACAATGAGAGTCTACTCCATTGACCCGGAAAATCCGGAAGAGACCATCAAACTGTTGCCGCGTGTTCCGATGGGTCAAGTGAAGAACGTGTATAAGGCTCTTTATCCTTCTAACCGTTGGAGAGACTTCCACGATTTCAATGCGGTGTCGGTCTATGTTCCTGAAATGTGCTTCCTGGCACCGGATGGAAAAACTATCATTCCTCATTATTTCGACTTGTCACGTAGTTCTTCCCTGCTGGAAGCCTATCCGGGAAAGCCTTTCTATACATCTGATGAATATGACCGCAGAATGGTGAAGATGGATGTGGCCAATGACGGCACGCTCTCCAACTTGAGCTATTTTGTGGAGCAGGGCGAATTTGGTTCTGCTGTAGATAAGGAAGGGAACTTGTATGTGGCTGACGGAGAAATATATGTATTTGATAAGGATGGCAAGAAGAAAGGGATGATTCGTGTTCCCGAACGTCCGTCCACATTACAGTTTGGCGGTAAGGATGGCAATACATTGTTTGTCACAGGCCGTTCCAAGTTCTTTGGTGTACGTATTAAATAAGGAAAATCCATATTAAAACAATCTGTGTAATGAGAAATTATCAAATAATGAGATACCTGCTGATAGTCTGTTGGATTATCGGTAATATGCCGTCCGGGTGGGCGGCAGAGGGTGGTTCCACCTATACGCAAAGACCGGACGATCCGGAAGCATTCTACTTTACCCCGGAGAATTACGGCTTCAAGGCTGATGGAAAGTCCGACGTGACCGATGCACTTCAAGAGGCAATCAATCAGGTGAAGCGCGAAAAGAACTTTGGGATACTGTTTCTGCCGGAAGGAAATTATCGTATTAGCAAGACGATTCAAATTCCCTCATCCATTCGGCTGATTGGTTATGGGAAGAAACGGCCGGTGATTTATTTGGGAGCCGATACACCCGGTTTCCAGACTACTCAAAATTATATGATATGGTTTACGGGAGGGCTGGCACAAGAGGGCAGGAAGCCTTCGGATGCCGGTGCAGGTACTTTCTATAGTGCGGTGTCCAATGTGGATTTCCGTATAGACAAAGGTAATCCTCAAGCCGTCGCCATTCGTGCGCATTTTGCCCAGCATGGATTTATCAATCATTGCGACATTCGGATTGGTTCGGGGAAAGCCGGCATGTATGATGTTGGCAATGAACTGGAAGACGTCAGGTTTTATGGCGGTGAATATGGGATAATTTCCTCCAGGACTTCTCCGGGATGGCCTATGATGATGGTCGATACTTACTTTGAGGGGCAGAGAAAGGCGGCTGTCTATTCAAAAGAGGTGGGGTTTGCCATCGTCAATATGCATGTGAAGAATACGCCCGTTGCCTTTGAAATGGCAGAGAATCTGGCAGACCGTCTTCATGTGGAGAATTCGTTGTGGGAGAATATTTCGGAAGCCGGTGTCAGGGTGAGCGTAGAGGGAAATACTTTTTCGCAATTGAATCTGGTGAATGTGGATTGCAGGAATGTTCCCGTACTGGTGGGCTATGCTCAAAGTGGAAAGAAAGTTGCCGGAAAAGCAAAAATGTACAGAGTCAAGGAGTTTACTTACGGTCTGGTGTATCAGGATTTGAATGATGCTTCTTCTTTCAGGGAAATATGTGAAATAGAGCCGGTGGCAAAACTGCCGGTTACACTTGGCAAGGACCTTCCGGTTCTTCCGGCAATGGAGACATGGGTCAATATCCGAGACTTAGGGGCAAAAGGTGATGGCGAGACTGATGATACGGAAGTTTTTGAGAAAGCTGTCTCTTTGCATAAAAACATCTATGTGCCCCAGGGTTGGTATCGCCTGACGAGAACGTTGAAGCTGTCTCCCGGTACTAAGCTGATTGGGCTGCATCCTTTTGGGACTCAATTTCTGTTGAAGGAAAGCGAGCCTGCATTCAGTGGTTTCGGCGTGCCTGTGCCTTTGGTTGAATCTTCCGAAGGTGGCGACGACATGCTGAATGGCATAGGTATTAATACCGGTGCGTATAATTACCGTGCTGTCGGCTGTAAATGGATGGCGGGTGAGCGCTCGTACTTGAATGATGTGAAGTTTGTAGGCGGGCACGGCACCTTGCGCAAACCGGCTCCGAATGCTTCCGGACAGTCGTCTTACCGCAGGGACGAGCGTCGGATTAGTTCCCCGTCTTCTCCGGTCATGGAAACCGTAAGGATATGGCTTGGGACAACCAGTATTGGAGTTTGTGGATTACAAACAATGGTGGCGGGACAATTAAGGATGTTTGGACAGCCAGTACGTATGCTGCCAGTGGGCTTTATATTAGCGAAACGAAGACTCCGGGACGTATTTATGCCATGTCTTTGGAGCATCATGTCCGTACTGAAGCCCGTTTCCATAATGTGGCCAACTGGAAAATTTATGCTTTCCAGTTTGAGGAAGAAGGTCGTGAAGGGCCTGATTGTTATATGGCAGAAATGTCCAATTGTCAAAATATCGAAATGGTAAATGTGTGGATGTATCGCGTTATCCGTGCCTTTATGCCGAAGAGGATAGGTTTCCGCATATGGGATTGCAAGAATATCACTTTCCGTAATATGCACAATTATACGCAGATATTACCAGTCATAGAGTTTCCTATATATGATATGAATAAGAAGTTGCCCGTTTATTCGTGGGACTTTGCCCGTCTCACTGTTTCGGGTAGCGAGAAGAGCCTTCGCCCTTCCTGCACGGTCATGGACAAGCCAGTGAAGCTGGCTACCGGTTTTGAACTAGCCTCCGGAGCTACTACCGACAGTAAAGGAAATATCTACTTCTGTGAAAACCGTCTGAAGAAAATCTATAAATGGTCGGCAGACACGGAGCAGATTACTTTGATAGCCGATTATCCCTGGAAGCCTTTTACATTGACTACTGATACGCAAGACAATCTGCTGGTTATTTTCCGCTATGACCCTCAGCCGGGTTATCTGGTGAACGGCAAGCAGGAAACGGTAGTGCGCTTGCCGGATGATAATCCGATGTACAGTGGTTGGGGTAACAGTGCTGGAGTGCTTGGGGGTATTCTTTTAATCCGGATAACGTGGATGCTACGATGAAGCCTATGCCACGTGTCGTTACAGCCAGTATGAAGAATATACAGAAAGTCATTCACCCTTCCAGTCGTTGGAGAGGTGACTTTGACAAGGTGGTTGCCAGTATGCCTGAGTATAGTTTTGTCGCTCCGGATGGCGTGACAATTATTCCGGATACCTATGATTTGGGGCGTTCTTGTGCTTTGACTGTTACAGTGCCCGGTCAGTCAGAACCGGTTTATATTGTAAATGAGATGAATAAAACGACAGTACAACTTTCTGTTGGTGTGGATGGCCGTTTGACAGAACAAGGAATAATATGTCCTTATGGCCAATACAGTAATGTGACTGATGCTGACGGGAATGTTTATGTTGCTGATGGTGAAATATTTGTCTATGACAAATCTGGTAAAGAGCAGAGACGTATTCAGATAGAAGAACGCCCGATTTCCTTGGCAATTGGTGGAAGGCAGAAGGATATGCTTTTTGTTACCACCTCAAGTTCTTTCTATGGAATTAAGATACGTTAGGTATTGTATAGGTAAAAAAGAATTAGCCCCTGCGGTCGTTTTATATCGCAGGGGCTAATTTATTATAAGAAGGTCTCTTTTCCTTATAGGCTGATTGTTTGGAATATTATTTTTCCAGCAGCTCTTTCAGAAAAGAATCCAGTTCCTCATCCAATCCTTTCAGTAGCTCTTCATTGACCAATAGAGTATCATCATCCATCAGCAACAGTTCTGCTATTGTTTCTCTATCATCATCCACCAGTACAAAAGAGAATGGTTTCAGAATAGTCAGCTTGTCGAACTTTCCTTCATTTTTCATGTTGCAGAGCAGTGAGGACAAGATACGCTCTACATTTTCGTAGAAATCATCCCCCTCGTATGTCATCCATTCTTCAATGGAAGTATTGGCAAGCTCTTCATCTTCATCATCAAAGATAGACAGTTCGCCCGAATTCTGATTCGGTTGCAGATGAATGTCTGTAACGATAGTCTGTTCGCAACCGCAGGTGTATTTGCCGATTGCTTTTTTAAGAGTGTCCTCCAAGAGTGCTAATGACGATTGACTGAGCTTCATAATAACTTTCTTTTCTTAATGGTTGTTCAAAGGTATAAAAAAAACGGTTATCTCTGCATCATTTGACTAAAAATCATCATCAAATCTGTTCATTTGCATGTTCAGGCGTGCCATTCCCTCTTTTCGTTTCTCCAATTCGTCTACATACATGCTGATAAAGATATAATAGGAGATGGTTCCATCATGTATTTCGCCTGTCTCTTTTTTGTCTGTCTTGCTTTTCTCACGGGCAAGGGTTTGCGCTTTTAATGCCCATTCCAAGGCAGTATCTATGCTGTCTTGCATTTCGTAGCCCAAAGCGGTGTTATAGGCTGCATACATTTTCTGTTTTCCTTTTTTTGTTTCGTAGGTCTGCTTCCAGAGCTCTACTGCTTTACTCCAATTTTCTTCTTTGGCATATACGGCTGCGTCACGCATATTTACAGAACCACCACTGAAGAGATAGCGGTTACTGGTTTTCCAATAGGGGAGTAGATGTCTTACCGGAACCGTTCCTGCAAATTCAGATGCTTGCTTCACCATGTCTTCTTCGCTGATGAGGCGGGAACGTACTGACGCTTCACCATTTCCTGCCTCTTCCCAGAAAATACTGTCATTGCTGTTGACGGTCACCATAGGACCTTTGCGGTTAGGTAAAATATTCTGACGGTAGTATATACCTTTACATCCACTGTGCCGAGGAACACACCCCAGTCGGGCATATAACTTATCTTGCGATTGGAACGCATTTGTATGTTTTCCAGGGCTATCAGGAAATCTACGTCCAAATTCTGTGTAAGTTCCAGTACTTCATCTCTCGATAATGTGCTTTCGCGGGGATTGATGTCTTTACTCCGGAGGGCAGAGTCGCATATCACAACCTCTTCAAAGTAGTTTTCGTTGGCAAGGGCCTCTGCAAGGGATTCGGTTGTTATTGCGGCGTCTCCATTGTAGTAGTTGGTGAGGCGTGCCACCTCATTCTCGCTTTTTTTCTGTTCTTCCTCAGTGATGATGAGTTTGTTGTCCGGTACGTTTGGCATGTTGTTGACAACAGCCACACGTTTCAGTGTTGCCGGGAAACTGACTTCTGCCGGAAGCATATAATCAATGGACAGTTGTTCTACACTCTGGCAGCTGCCTAACAGCAGAGACCCCATCAATAACAGACAATAGTGATATTTGGTCATAGTCTTTGGTTTTGTTCTTTGGAGCAAAAGTACTCTTTTAGCTGAATATTCAAAAGCTGGAACGAATAAAAAATGTGATAATGTGGTAGGAGAAAAAGTGATAGGGTGATAAAAGATACCTGACGGTATCATCTTATCACCCTATCGCCTTATCATTTTATAGCTTTGCTTTATGCATTCCGTCCGTGGCAGTTTTTGTATTTCTTACCGCTTCCGCAAGGACAAGGATCATTGCGTCCTACGGTCTTCTCGGCACGGATAGGTTCGCGTCTTGGTTGTTCACGTGTATCTTGTGCCGCAGCGGCCTGCTGGTTCGGGTCATTCAAATCAACCTTTGTTCGCGATACTTGCTCATATCCTGGCGTTGTTCCGGAGCAGCCTGGCGCACCTCTACTTGGCGGGGAGCCTGGGGAGCCTCAGGGGCTTCAGCCGGAGCCTCTTGTACCGGGATTTGTCCACGCATTAAGATAGAGATAGTCTGATTATTAATCTTATTCACCATGGCATCAAACAAGTTCACAGATTCCAGCTTGTAAATCAGCAGCGGGTCTTTCTGCTCGTAACTTGCATTCTGCACGGAGTGTTTCAGCTCGTCCAGCTCGCGCAGGTTTTCTTTCCATGCTTCGTCGATGACGTGCAGCAAGATGGATTTCTCGAATGACTTCACCACCTCCTTACATTCTGTCTCATAAGCTCTCTTCAGGTTGCAGGAGATGTTATACATACGTTTTCCGTCTGTGATGGGGATAAGTATGTTTTCGTACATGTGTCCCTGCGTTTCGTATACTTGTTTGATGACCGGATAGGCTATCTGTGCCATACGTTCTGTCTTGCGTTTTG
>ERZ859937.521-NODE-521-length-16006-cov-1.866278_pt1 | contig 16006 bp, 19 predicted proteins | sample MGYA00509985_ERZ859937 | MGnify/ENA primary metagenome ERZ859937 (study PRJEB30046, sample SAMN00715169) | human gut metagenome | study: EMG produced TPA metagenomics assembly of the A metagenome-wide association study of gut microbiota in type 2... | reverse complement strand
CAGCTCCCGATGGTCACAAATTATTCACTAAAAACAATTCACATGGAAAAGAAATATACAATAACACTCCGGCTGTCATATCAGCAACACGCATGGCTTGGTGCGCTTTGCAGACGGAGCAAGCAAACTCAAAGCGAAGTCATCCGTTCGCTCATCGAGAACGGTTCAGTTCGTGAACGAATCACGCAAGAGCATATTCACATCATCCGGCAACTGATTGGTGAAAGTACCAATCTCAATCAGTTGGCAAGACAAGCGAACACCTACGGTTTCTTTGCTGTTGCGGACAGATGCGAAGAAATGGCTCAGCACATTAATCAACTTATAAAACAGCTGAAAGATGATAGGTAAACAGACTAAAGGGACATCGTTCGGTGGATGCGTCCGCTATGTCCTCAAAGAGGAAAAATCCAAACTATTGGAAGCGGTCGGAATAGAAGGGACACCCGAACAGATGGCAGAGCAATTTGAGCTACAAGCCTTACTCAACGACAAGGTAAAGAATATTGTCGGACACACTTCGCTCAACTTCTCACCGGAAGACAGTGCAAGATTAAAGTCCGATGATGCTTTGATGCTGAGCATAGCACACGACTATATGAAACTGATGGGTATTGAAAACACGCAATACATCATTGCCCGGCATATCGACCGTGAGCATCCGCATTGTCATATCGTTTTCAACCGAGTGGATAATAACGGCAAGACGATTAGCGACAAGAACGATTTCCGTAGGAATGAGAAAGTCTGCAAAATGCTGACCGCCAAATATCGCTTGCACTTTGCCAATGGTAAAGACCATATCAAAGAGGAACGCTTGCGCCCCTACGACAAGGCAAAGCACGAGATATACAAGGCATTGAAAGAAGAACTGCCCAAAGCTTATAGTTGGGAAGACTTGAAAGATGCGCTTGCCGACCGTGACATTGATATGAAATTCAAGGTCAGCCGGACTACACGAGAAATACAAGGTGTCAAATTTGAACATAACGGCTTTTCTTTTTCCGGTTCAAAAGTAGGTCGAGAGTTCAGCTACTTGAATATCGACAACCGACTGGAAGAGAATGCTTGTGCATCCTTGTTGGAGTCAGCCAAACAGAAACTCAGAGAACAGAAAGAAGAGGTACAGCCAAGCGTTTCCCATTCCGATGATGGCTTTGGCATCAGTCTCGGTTTGCTAAACGGGAACTCGTCCTACGATGCCACTGCCGCAGAAGAAGCAGAGTTCAATCGCCTGATGAAAAGAAAAAAGGCTAAGCGCAAGCGAGGCTTTCATTTATAATCCATTATTATTAACATCTTAAATTCAATTATTTATGGTACAAAAAGATTTAATTCTTGATTTCAATCTCTACTTGTGTGAGAAATTTGGCTACAGAGAAAGCTGTAGCGTGATGCCACATGCCAACGGCTTTTGTATGGACATTCGGGAACGTGACTTAGACTGCTATATCCGCTTCTGGGAGTATAGCTGTGGAAGAGGCAACTTCCCCGACTGGTCTATCATCATTGTGCGTAGTAACTTCAAGGAGAACCAAGAAGAAAACCTGAAAGACTTGGCTCGGTTCTTCAAGGAGTACATGCCACGCTACGGTTACAAATACCTCTGCACCGAAGATGATGACTACAAGTATTATCAGACACTTGGCTTAAAGTGTATCATGGACGGTTTTTGTCCCAATTATGCATTAGCACTAAAGGATTTGAATGTCTGAGACATGGTTTTAGAGTTAAGGAGGGGATTTTTCCTCTCCTTTTCTTTTTCGATGTGCCCTAATGAGCTGATTCCTCTATTATGAATGTTGGCAATAAAAGTGTTATTACTACATTTCTCATAATATATGCAATGATTGAGAGCGAAGAAATTACTGTATCAGGTTACTTCGCTCTACATATTACATCATTTCCCCAACGACTTAAAGACCTTCGCAATACAACGCTTTTTCTGTTCCATATTGGGATGAACATATAAGTCTAAAGTGGTCGAAATATTGGAATGTCCTAACAATACACTAACGGTCTTGTAATCACAGCCAGCTTCTATACAACGAGTGGCAAAGCTATGGCGCAGGCCATGATATTTCAATTTGGGAATACCTAATTTCGCCATTAATTTGCCGTAATAATTACGGTAAGTACGAGGCTCGGTTGGATATTCATCATTAGTCAAAACATAGAAATCTTCATTAACGACCTTCTTCAGTGGTTTTACCATTGCAAGAAGGTCCTTTGTCATAGGAATTTTCCGACATGAGTTTTGTGTCTTGGGAGTGTTGATAACCAGCTCGGTATATTTCTCCGTCCCATTAATAATGTAAATCCGTTCAATTGTACGATTGACTGTTATCGTTCCCTCTGAAACATTGATGTCACTCCACTTCAAAGCGCAGACTTCCCCTATACGAAGTCCGGTACAAAGACTGATGTAGATACCCAGTCCAGCAAAGGAAAAATGACTTTGAATATGATTGAGTATTTTCTTGTGATTAGCAACCGATAGTACTTCCAATTCTTTGGTTGTTGAAGAAGACGGATATTTGATGTCCCACTCTTGATAATCCATCCATTCATTTTTTACGCCGAATTTCATAACCATTTTCAGTACAATCAAAATGTCTTTTACGGATTTCACATTCAGTCCATTCTCTATTTTCTGCAAAACAAATTCTTGCACAGCCTGTTCATGGAGTGTATCGCTTTCTCCAAAATTTGGAAGAATATGATTTTCCAAGATAAGCTCATAAGCAGCCATTGTGGACTGCTTCACATAAGGTTGCTTGTACTCTTTCCATGCAACCGAGATTTCTCTAATTGTTTTCTGTCCCATAATCGTATATTAATATGTTGTACATATAATTAGAGAATAATAAATCCCAGATGTTCCCCATTTGAGATTCCCGGAGTTTAGTGGGGAGTGGGAAATGGTATCACTTCAAGATATAGCCACTATAAATCCAAAATCAGATCCGCTTCAGAACACTTTTATTTATATAGACTTGGAAGCCGTTGAAAAAGGTGAGTTAAGAAAAATACAAGAAATAATGCGAGAAGAAGCACCAAGTAGAGCACAACGTGTTATAGATAACAATGATATTCTGTTTCAATGTGTGCGCCCCTATCAGAAAAACAACTATATTCATAGGATTCTAAATACGAGTAATCAACAATGGGTTGCTTCTACTGGATATGCTCAAATTAGAACAACAGAATTGCCAAACTATATTTATCATCTATTGAATACAGACGAATTCAATAGAAAAGTAATGGTTCGTTGCACAGGTTCAAGTTACCCTGCTATTAATAGTGAGGACTTAGCAACAATTCATCTTTATTATACACCCGACAAAAAAGAGCAACTTAAAATATCTCGATTATTAGATTTACTTGACAAACGCATTGCTACCCAAAACAAAATCATTGAGAAACTGCAGTCCTTAATCAAAGGACTAAGAGTATGTTGTATGCAAAGAGTTTATGGCAATAACGTGTATTTAAGCGAAATTGCACAAATATATCAGCCGCAAACAATATCTTCAACAGAATTAACAGAAGATGGTTTTCTTGTATATGGGGCAAATGGGATTATTGGCAAATATAAGGATTACAATCATGAAACGGAACAAATTTGTATAACTTGCCGTGGAAATACTTGTGGTATGGTAAATTATACAAAACCAATGTCTTGGATAACTGGAAATGCAATGGTGATAAATACAGATAAGTATCAAGATAAGGTGTGTAAGAGATATTTATATCATTATCTTTCTGCGTATAACTTCAATAGTATTATTTCTGGCTCTGGACAGCCGCAAATAGTACGTACTCCATTGGAAAAGTTAAAAATAACATTGCCCACTATTTCTGAACAAAAACAGAAGGCAATTATTTTTGATAAAATTCAAGACAAAATAGATATTAATCATAAAGTATTAAATCTTTATATAGGTCAAAAGCAGTATCTACTCCGTCAAATGTTCATATAAACATCTGGCGGAGCAAGTATTGCTTCAAATAATTATAGGAATCATACTGTGCGATTTGATTTGATAGTTTTCTTTCCAAAGATTGCATTAGGTTTGCGATGAAACTTTGCTTACTTTTACAAGGTATAGGCAACCTTAAATCCGTGAGAGTTGATAGCACTATATAAGGAGTGTTGCTTGAACTCTTTTCTATTGCAATTCTTTTGGGTAGCAGTACTTTTAACGCCCATTTAATGTATTGGATATTTTCGGAGAACAAGTCTAATACATAAGTCCTTTGATAAGCATTAAACTTTCCCTTATAATAATTGATATATCCCAAATTAGCACCATTTCCAGAGATTAGTAAAGCTTCTGTATCAAAAGCGAAGCTATCAATTTTGAATGGTTGTTCTGCACAAGTAAAAAATGGATAAATCCCATTATCTACCTGTGCATTTGCATCAAGTTTCCCTGTTGTAATTTGACAAATATCACCAAGTTTTACATATGTGTTTCCACTTGTTGATTCTTTAATGCAATGCTGTGCAATTCCTTTGATTAAGGATTGTAAAGTTTGTAGGTCTGCGATTAGTAAACATTTGTTCGCACGCAAAGATTTGTTAGAAACTACTATATGCTTGTCGAATATTGCGACATTGAAAAATGGTTACGCATTCCAGAGTGGCAAGTATAATGCACTGGGCAAATGGAAAATCCTCACAATAACAAATGTGTCTGGCGAGCGATATATAAACGATGAAGATTACAATTGCATAATCAACTTGCCGAACGATATACAAGACCACCAAGTTTTAAAAGAAGGAGATATTTTAATCTCTCTTACGGGTAATGTTGGGCGTGTTTCTCTTTGTAAGGATGGAGACTATTTGCTCAACCAACGAGTTGGTTTGTTACAACTTGCGAAAAATGTAAATCAAGAGTTTCTATATCAAATTTTATCTTCTCAAAGATTTGAAAATAGTATGATTGCTTGTGGTCAAGGTGCTGCCCAAATGAATATTGGCAAAGGGGATGTAGAAAGCTATGTATTACCATATTCCTCGAATGTCAATAACATTCTTTTGGTCGCAAAAATATTACACTCATACGATGAGTACATCATTAATGAGCAGCGGAAACTAACATTGCTAACCATGCAGAAGCAATATTTCCTTGCCCAGATGTTTATATGAACATCTGTTGCAATAGATATAGCTTTTGTTTCTGCATGACATTCTGTATTCTTTCTTCAATCTCGGCTTTTCTTTCAAGCGATGACAGAAAAGTTGAGATTTTTATTTGCCACTCAATTTTTGGTACTATTATTTTGAACATTGCCAAGTCTTTCTTCTGAATATTGGGTAAGCCAGAACCTATACGCAGTTTCATTATGGCATCCTCATTCGATTTAAGATAATGGTACAAGTACATATTATCCACCTTGTCTGCAATGTTTTGAATGGAATAACAATGACCACCGCTCCAAAATGGTGAGGTGTTGAATTGTACATACCCACAAGAGTTTCCGCCCTCACTTATTGAAATAGTACTGGCTTCTACATTGTAATTGTCATAATAGCCAGATGGCTCTGTACCACCATTCATTACATAATAATTACCACTATCAGAGAGATTTTCCCCATTGATTTGTTTACCCTTAACAATGTCACATAGATCAGACAGTAGAACAGTAAAACCTTTTACGCTTTTGAAAAGTCTTTCTGAAATCGCAGACTTTAGTTTCTTCAAATCCTCAATGATTTTGTTTTGGGTGTCAATACGATCATCAAGAAGTGATAATAATTTGGCTATTTTTTGTTGTTCGGGTAAAGTTGGATTGTAGGTTTTAATTGCTTTTAAATGTTCTCCGTATAGATGAACAATAGATACACCCTGCGCTACTCTTGCAATATCATATTTACGCTTACCATTCAACTGATAACTCATAAATGCACCATCGTATTGATGCAAGCTAATGACATTCAAATCACCTCCAAATAGAATATTATCAAATGGGACACATCGTGCAGTGGCAATATCAACGGCAGTTTCACCAGAGCAAGGAATGATTACATCATTAGCTTTACTCCTTTTAAGTTTAGAACCGTTAATATCAGTCTTACTTTCAACTTGCTTGATGATTTCGGATTTGTACTTAGTATATAATTCACCATATAGGATACATGGCTCGCCATCCTCAGAAAGTTGTTCTTTGGATATTCCAATTCCTTTTGACAAAGTAGCAATATTATCTAATTGCTCTGCTTTCCACTCCTCCGTAAACTCTGGAAATCTCAAAGGGGGAACATTGAGGATTTTTTTATCTTTATTATCTATTGCCATAGTTGTTATTATTTTGTAGGATTCAAGTCAAATGGAAGTAACGGAGTTTCATCATTTCCATCATTAAAACGGTCAAAATCCGATATGTATGATTTGTCTTGAATCAGTTTATATTTTTCATATTCGCTATAAGCCTTATCTCTTGCTTCCTCTTGTGTCACTTTTCCGGCTGTATCGCACGGCTCGTAATCCATCGTTGCAAGATATTGTTGAAGAAACTTCTTCCAATCATCCATAGTTGAAACAATATGACGTGCAGCACGTGATTCTGCCATATCAAGAAAAGCAGTTGTGATAAGATTCAACTGGGACAATTCAGAATCTGACAGGTAATTTTTTGCGACGATGGTATCAGACTTTTGCACTCTTCCGTCAGGAGCTTTCTTCCACGTGGTAAGTCCCATGTAAGGTTGCTCGGAATCAGCCCGTTGATAGATAATTTCCGCAGCCGTATGATGAGTAACGGCAAGGTGCATCATATTTGTACCATCTTGAAGAACAACTTTGTGTCTTCTGATTTCGGGTCGTAATCCGCACTACATTCTGCATAAATGTCAGTTATCTTTTGGTAATATCTGCGCTCTGAGGTGCGTATTTCACGAATACGCTCAAGCAAATCGTCAAAATAGTCTTTCCCGAAATGTTTGCCCTGTTTTAGTCTCTCATCATCAAGGGCATATCCTTTAATGATAAACTCTTTCAACACTGAAGTAGCCCAAATGCGGAATTGAGTAGCTTGATAGCTGTTTACCCTATACCCCACTGCAACAATAGCATCGAGGTTGTAAAATAGCGGCATACGTTCCACTTCCCGGTCTCCTTCTGTTTGAACTATCCCAATTTTTCGGATAGTTGCCTCTTTGGAAAGTTCTCCTGTTTCGTAAATTTGTCCGAGATGATAATTTATGGTTCTGACATCAACCCCAAACAAGTCCGCCATCCTTTTTTGTGACATCCAGAATGTTTCGCTATTGAAAATGACTTCTACACGTGCCTCTCCTTGTGCTGTTTTATACAACAATATATTAGAACTTAGCGAATTATGCATAAGTTCAGCCATTGAGACAGATTGTGAGAAAAAGCCTCGTGCCTGTTGGACGAGCAACTTTTTGCCATCTGCATTTTCCGCAATAATCATACATGCCATACGAGAGAGTCGGAATATATTTACCTTGCGAAATGAGCCGTTTCCTATCTTGACCATATCAACCGCTTGGTTGAAATGCTCGTCCACATTCATTCCTTTTTCTCCGGCTACTTTAATGGCTTTATCTATGACTCGTTGAAATTTCCAATAAGCAGAATAACCCATCGCACCACAAAGGTCACGAGAACTCCAGTATTCATTCCCGTTTTCATCCTTGCGGCATATATTCTCAAATGAAGGTGTCATCTGAGGTATGTTGTCATTTTCACCCATTGCTATTACTTTTCTGAACTATTCTACCAGTCCCAATTCTTTCAGATACACTTCAATCTCTTTGTCGAGTTCAGCACGTTTGGCTTCCAACTCCTTTATCTCTGCCATTACAGCCTTTATGTCGATAGGTTCTTCCTCTTCAAAGGTATCAACGTAACGGGGAATATTCAGATTGTAATCATTCTCGGCTATTTCTTGAAGAGAGGCAAGGTGACTATACTTTTCTATTTCCTTGCGGTCACGATAAGTCTCGACAATCTTTTGGATATGCTGCTCGCGGAGCTTGTTCTGAGTCTTTACCTTTTCAAATTCCTTGCTTGCATCAATAAACAGAATATTGTCATCTTCTTTACGGCACTTCTTAAAAACAAGAATACAAGTCGGAATACTTGTGCCATAGAAAATATTTGCAGGTAATCCTATAATAGCATCCACATAGTTTTTCTTTTCTATAAGGAAACGCCGGATAACGCCCTCCGCATTTCCTCGGAATAGTACACCATGCGGAGCAACACAAGCCATTGTACCGCCCTCGTTCAAGTGATAAATCATGTGCAGGATAAAAGCATAATCGGCAGTCTTACGTGGTGCAAGCCTTCCTGCTTTGCTGAAACGATCATCAGTATTGAATTTGTCGGCAGCACTCCATTCTGCAGAGAACGGAGGATTTGCAACTACAGCATCAAACTGAGTATCACCAAACGCATCCCATTCAAGTGTATCACCATTCTCAATCTTGAAGTTGCTGAATCTGATGCCATGAAGCAACATATTCATTCGGGCAAGGTTATAAGTTGTAGGATTCTTTTCCTGTCCATAAATATCAACTGCATTTCCGATATTGGCAGCACGAAGAAGCAACGAGCCACTACCGCAAGTAGGGTCATATACATTGCGCAAACGCTGGTGTCCGATGGAAACAATTTCTGCTAAGATACGGCTGACCTCCTGCGGAGTATAGAACTCTCCAGCCTTTTTCCCGGCTCCTGCGGCAAATTGCGAAATCATATATTCGTAAGCATCACCCAAAATATCAATCTCCTGCGATGCCTCTACTCCGAAGTCTATATCATCTAATGCAAGAAGAACGTTACTAACGAGCGTGTTTTTATCGTCAGCTGTCTTGCCCAATTTAGGCGATGCCAAGTCTATATCCGAAAACAATCCGCCAAAATCCTCTTCACTATCCTGTCCCAACGTACTGTCTTCAATACGCTTCAATGAACGTTCGAGCATAGGCAAGATATTTTCTTTACGCTTGATAGCCTCAATTACTGACGAAAACAAAAATTTTGGTTCTATGAAATAACCAATATTCTCCAAGCATTGATTTTTCGCTTCTTCTTGTAGTTCAACCGCATCTGTATCATCCATTTCCCACAATTCCTTAAAGGTTATTTCATCATCCACCAAGGCATTGTTGGCATACTTCTCTATTTTCTCCGACAAGTACTTATAGAAGATGAAACCTAATGTAAAATACATAAAGTCGCTTGCCGACATATTACCACGCAAACGATTTGCAACCTCCCAAAGTTGGTCACGGAGTTTCTGCTGTAATTCTTCGCTCATATTATTTTAGTATTTCTTTTACTACTTGTTTGATTTTTACACACATATCACAAAGCCATGCACATCCATTATCCCAATTATCTTTATCATTCATATCCCCCATAGGATGAAGAATAAGGAAACGACTTGCCTTTTTATTTTCATCTAGTCGCCATTCTATTTCATTAGGATTTATAATCCCTAATATTTTAGATACCAATTCTTCATTTGACTTAAATCGGGTAATGATATCCTTGTCCTCATTAACATACAATCCAGCTGACAAACAATTATTTTTAGTATTTAATGTCATACAAAGATGATATGCTGATGATCCTAAACCTAGGTCATACCAATGCTGAGCTTGTGGTTTACGCAGCTTAAATTCCCTTATAAAGGCAGAGTGTTTTGGAGCTTCGTTGTTGAACTTTTCCCAAAATGCTAATTTCAAGTTTTCTGTTTCTGAAAGTGCTGCTGTCTTTTTCATTGCCTTTGCCCAAGTATTAGGTCGTTCTACAATATTGAACTTAGGTGCAGGTTCTGAATCATTGATTTTCCACAATTCTATTTCTATTAAGAAAAACTCGAACTTGTCATCCGTATGCTGATTTAACCATTCTATTGCTTGTTTATGCTCGTCACGTGCTTTTCTGACAATCCAAATTATTACTTCAGCTTCTTTACCTGAAGCATACGTTATGATTTTGCCAAGATGGTCATGATTTGTTTCCTCTAGCTGATTCTCAATGATTATCCGTCGTCCCGTCCCCTCCTCTGTCGCAAATAAATCAACACTGAAATCGCCTACATTGGATTCCTGTTCTTCAACGACTATATCAATACCTACAGCCTCGCTGAGAATTTCCAAATTCTCTTCTTTTGCAAGCCAAGGAGTAAAATCTTTGGCTTCATGTTTCCAGACAGAACGAAGGTCTGTTATCTGCTCCAGTTTACCTAATTTCATGATTGAATAACTTTTAATTATTCCCAATTAAACGTTTTTATAATACTACGCAATCTTTCCATAATTCTCGTCAAAGCCTTGCGAGTTTTGATAAGACCGAGATGCTTTTCTTTCAATGCCTTTTGTATAATCTCAGGCTGTTCTTTTTGCAAATAGTCATACTCTTTTATGTAAAGATTAAGCACTTCGGCAGAAATTTGTTCATCATTAGCCAAATCACTTACAGCCTTATTGCGTTCTGACACAATATATTGGTTCAAACGTTCCTCTAATTCATTTGTTCCATCTGCTCTATTGCGCCCATTCATGAAGTTTTCCTTGTCTTCATCTACATTCTTTTGAATAAAGCCGTCGATGAGTTTTGCTTTGCCTCGCATTCCAGCATCCTTAATCATTGTATCAAGGATATGCTTGCGCTTTTCTGAATAATCATCGCTATATGGGTCAAGTTCCGCAATGAGTTCAAGAATATACGCCACATTGATAATGTCACTATGCAGAAGTTCAAGACAGAAATCAATGTCTTCCAGCCCTTGATTATTCCCGTATGGGGCAGGATCTTCCGCAACAGTTGACGGTGTAGCAGGTGGATCAATAAACCCAACTGTAATATCAAGGTATTTACTCTTATAATCGTTAAACTGCTGTTCGGTCATACCGAGGTCTTCAGCATCCTCGCTGTAATCTTCGTATATCTGAACTTCTGCATGTTTACGAATAATGTCACGGAACGCAAGTACAAAATTCTTCTTGTCATTTTCACTTTGCAGAAGGTCTATACTACTTGGCGTTGGATATTTTTGCAGAAAATCTGTTGCCAAACTCTTGTACTCTGCTTTACTTTTTCAAACGGAGGACGTACTATATCTTCAGGATTGTCGGAATTGCTAAACAGTTTTATAGACGTATCAACATTGTTTTTCAGGTCACGGAAGCATACGATTTTACCGAATCGTTTCTTCTCGTTCAACACTCGGTTGGTACGACTGAACGCTTGCAACAACCCGTGATATTCCATGTTCTTATCCACATAAAGCGTGTTCAGCTTTTTACTGTCAAAGCCTGTAAGGAACATTCCCACGACAAGACAAAGGTCAAGCGGTTTCATTTCCGCTTTCTTCTTTTTCATGCGCAGGTTGATATCATCATAATAAGCACGGAAATTCTCTGTGGTAAAAGATGTACCAAAGTTTTCATTATAATCATCCATAATGGATTGCAGTTCATCTGCTTCGCCCACATTTTCGCTGACATATTTTCCCGTTCCCATACCGGTCTGTTCATCATCTTGACTATTATTGGCTGCGTATGTAAATACTGCACCTATACGGATTTTAGGATTCAATGATTTGAAAATCTTGTAATAGCGGATAAGCATAGGAACAGACTGCACAGCAAACAATGCGTCAAACTCTCCATCAAATGTAGATTTATTAAAGTTGTTAAGGATAAATCTTGCTATCTCCTCCATACGAGCTTGGTTATCGTTATCTACAATCTCGTTACCGTGATAATACTCCACGAGGAAGCCGAGCACATTTTCATCAGCAATAGCATCTTTGATGAGATATTTATGAAGACAATTGCCGAAAATTTCTTTTGTCGTATGTCCATCCACTGCATTTTCAGTAAAGATAGGTGTTCCCGTAAAGCCAAAAATCTGGGCATTATCAAAGAACTTCATAATCTTTTTATGGCTATCCCCGAAATGACTACGGTGACACTCATCAAAAATCATCACGATGCGTGAATGACGGATAGCATCAATCTTACTGCTATACCAAGTCTTACTAACTGCCGCATTAAGTTTTTGAATGGTGGTTATGATGATTTTGGAATTGCTTTGAAGTCGCTTCACGAGTTCATCCGTATTGTCGGTACTATCCACTGCACCCGGTTCAAACGCCTCGTATTCCGATTGCGTCTGAGTATCGAGGTCATGACGGTCAACAACAAACATCACCTTATCCACATCATCCAATTCTGATACAAGTTGTGCGGCCTTGAATGAGGTCAATGTTTTTCCAGCACCTGTTGTATGCCAGATATAACCATTATCATTGGAGTTTTGTACACGATCCAAAATCTTCTCTACCGCATAGAATTGGTAAGGACGAAGTACCATCAAACACTTGTCACCCTCATGCAGCACGATATACTTTCCTATGATTTTGCCAAGTGTACATTTTTCCAAAAAGAATACAGCAAACTTATCCAATTCATTGAATGGATGATTGGCGGCATCTGTCCAGTTGAATGTGAACTTATACCCACTATTTGGATTATTGGCAAAATAGCGAGTGTTAACACCATTGGATATAACAAACAACTGGATATAATCAAACAATCCGTGAAACGAAGTCTTGTGATAACGCTGTATTTGATTGTATGCCTGTTTAAGTTCCACGCCACGACGTTTCAATTCAATCTGCACAAGTGGCAAACCATTAATTAGAATCGTCACATCATAACGGCATTTTTTACGTCCTTCCACCGTGATTTGGTTGGAAACCTGAAATTCATTCTGACACCACTGCTGCCTATTTAGAAATTCCACCCATATACGCTGTCCATCAGCCGTATCAAGCGGATATAAGTCACGGAGTTTCTTTGCCTTTTCAAAGCGAGTACCACCTTCAAGGTATATAAGAATCTTTTCAAATTCTTCTGTTGTAAACTCGCTACGCCCATGTTCCTCCAGTCGTTTGCGGTTATGAACCTCCAACTGTCGTTTAAAATTGGCATACATATTATCCTCTTCTACGATTTGGACATATTCATAGTCCATTTGTAGAAGAGTGGCTATCAGTCCGGCTTCCAATGCCGCTTCACTTTGTGTTGACATATCCTTGCCTTATTATGAGTAGTTACAACATTTTTATCTTACTATTTAGTATTCTAACATTCAGTGTATTTTCAATCTTATATAGATTAAATACATCTAAGACCACCGAAATCGCTTTAAATTCTATTGTAGTCTTTCCTTTTTATCGGTTATCAAATCCTTTAAATCAACCTGTAGAATCTCGGCAATCCGCTGAAGCGTTTCCAAATTAGGTTGAATCCTATTGCACGCATAGGCATTGACCATGCTAAAACTCTTATCCAACTGTTTGGCTAACCACGTTTGAGAAATGCCTTTTTCCGAAAGGACTGCTTTTATTCTATTCAGTTTCATTCTTTGATACGATTTTATAGTGCAAATATAGTGAATTATATTCGACAACTGGGATTATTTTTGTACTTTTGTCATCCCAATAGACAACACACATAAAAATGTGTATAACTGATATATGAAAATATTAACAGAAAGAGAAAAGAAAATCCTTATTAATCATGCCAAAAAGCAAGAATTAAGACGGATTATATCAAAGAAAAAAAAGAAAAACAAAAGGCGTTACCTTCAAGGGAAATCAAAAGAAGAACGTCAGAAATATATTTTAGAAAATCGATTTAAAGATTATTCTAAAATAAAGGCTCCTTCGAACTTTTCACTAATCGAAAACACAGAAGAATCACTAAAATTCATAGCAAAAATCGAAAAATGCTTAAAGAATCGAAGTAAGGTATTTGTCAATTTAACAGATGTAGAAACAATAGCTCATGGGGCTATTGTCGTCCTCTTATCAATAATGACTAAATTCAAATACAATCATATTGATTTTAATGGAAATTTCCCTAAAAATAAGAATGCAAATAAAGCATTGGTTGATTCTGGTTTTTTTGATCAGTTGTATAAAAGAAATATAAGCAATGAACCTAATTATGCGTTTTGCAGGAACAAAGTCCTAACTCATGCAGGAAAAGTAGTAGACTCTAGTCTAGCAGATCAAATTATTTCAGAAATATCCAATTTAATATGGGGTAAGCAAAGAAGATGTTTGGGGGTTCAAAGAGTTTTTCTTGAACTCATGCAAAACACAAATAATCATGCTTCTTTTGATTCAAAGGGCTTACATCATTGGTGGACAACTGTACAATATGATGAAAAGTTAAAGAAAGCATACTTTTCATTTATAGATTATGGCGTTGGCATAATTAATAGCTTACGTAATGATGAACATGGTAAGTTTTATAATATTATACCAAAGATCCGTGAATTATTCAATCCGCAAAATAATGCAGAAATGCTCTCTCTGCTACTTAAGGGAGAAATTCATAAGACATCAACAGGTAAGTATTATAGAGGTAAGGGTCTTCCATGCTTATTTAAAGCGTGTGAAGACAACAAGATTGCAAACGTTGTTGTTATAGCAAACGATGCTAAAGTTGAATACACAGCAGGTACAAATGTCAAATTAAACAATTCGTTTGCTGGAACATTTATCCATTGGGAATTGAATTTTAACAATGTAAATATAAATTATGAATAAAGATATTATAATAAAAATCGCGACAGATTTCAGTCGTATTCCGGGTGCTCGTTATCCTGAAGAAGGAGATTATTCCGGTCAAGAATTTAGACAAAATGTTCTACATCCTGCACTGAAAAAAGCAATAGAAATGAATGTAAAGCTAATTGTTGACTTAGACGGCACTGCTGGTTTAGGTACATCTTTTTTGGAAGAATCTTTCGGAGGTCTAATTAGGAGAGACCATATAAATTACAATATTCTCAAACAAACACTTATTATAATTTCAGACGAAGATCCTGATTATAAAGAAGAAGTAGATAATTATATTGAAGATGCCTATGAAAAAGAACAAAATCATTAACATAATTATCTATATTATAATATTCAGTATTGGATGTTGTTGTGGTAAACTGATTGATTGGGGATATTTTGTTTTAAACAAGGAAATATCTATAATAGATGCAATATCGCTATTTTTAACCATAGGTTGTGCAATTTATATATCAAAAGTTCTAGAGAAAGAAGTACAAGATGTTCGAATAGAAAAAGAGATGTTTATTTCTCAGGTAGAAAACACCGAATCTCCACTAGTCGAACTTGGAAATAAATTGAATAGTACAACCTATACAGAGGTGATAAGCTTATATTCAAAATCCAATATAACACGCCATAAGTTATTTAAGAAAATAGATTCTTTCAAAAAATCTGAATTTAAAGTGGATGACATTAAAGAAGTTTTAGATACAAACTACAAACGATTAAAACCTTTACTTACTGACACATCTGTTATGTCTAAATCACCTCCTGACATTGAAGTTAAAAGAGGTAAAATCACATATAGTCCAGAAAGAATCGTTGAAATTCAAGAGAATTTACAAACAATTCAAGACGAGTTTTTCAAACCAAAATAATAATAAATAGAGCTTAAAAAATCTTTTAATTACATATTCGATTTATATACTAATATCAACTGTTCAATAACACGATTTAACTTTTGGAGATACAAACAAAAACTTCTACTCATTATAGAATTAGATAACTGAACCTATGTATAATAGATTCCGTTATCTAATTTTTAGTCTACTCCATTGATTCCCGAATAATACGCAAAGTTTCTTTCTTATACTCCTTGCGGTCATATTCAAATCCTCTACACATCCAACAACTACAGGGAGTACCTGTAGTTTTCATTTGTCTTTTGCCAACTCAAACCAATGAGGATGTTCATAATAGTTTCCATCCTCACGGATAACACAATGCCCATAAGCGGCATATAGAATCATACGAGCCTTAAACACACGAGCCATTTGTTGGCATCTCCACAATTTGTTTCTTTTGTCCATCGTCTTTTTCTATTAAAATTAGGATGAACAATGATGTTATTGGGGTGAGATTTAATATATCCATA
>ERZ859937.520-NODE-520-length-16023-cov-1.445140_pt1 | contig 16023 bp, 19 predicted proteins | sample MGYA00509985_ERZ859937 | MGnify/ENA primary metagenome ERZ859937 (study PRJEB30046, sample SAMN00715169) | human gut metagenome | study: EMG produced TPA metagenomics assembly of the A metagenome-wide association study of gut microbiota in type 2... | reverse complement strand
GTACCGGGAAGATGAGATCAATGCATTTATTCCGGAAGAATACTGGAGCTTAGATGCGTATCTGTCAGCGAATCCGGCACTGAAGCCGGTTTGCTTTCATTATGCGAAGGATAAAGTCAAAAAAGAAGAACTTGATCAGGTAAAGAAAGAAATCGACGGAAAGCCATTTACGGTTTCAGAGATAAAGGTAAGCGAGAAGACGAAGAAACAGCCGCTTCCGTTTACAACAAGTACGTTGCAGCAGGAAGCTGGAAAGAAGCTGAATTTCGCAACAAATAAGACGATGCGTATCGCGCAGCAGTTGTATGAAGGTGTGGAGATCAAGGGCATGGGCTCGATCGGTCTGATTACATATCTGCGTACAGATTCGACGCGAATCTCTGAGGAAGCAGACAAAAATGCGAAGGAATACATCAAGCAGCAGTTTGGTGAAAACTATGTCGGTGAGGCAAAGGATGTAAAGACCGGCAAGAAGATTCAGGATGCGCACGAGGCGATCCGTCCAACAAATGTGGAGTTATCTCCGGTGAAATTAAAGGAGCAGCTTCCACGTGACCAGTTCCGTTTATACCAGCTTATCTATAACCGCTTTTTAGCAAGCCGTATGGCACCGGCAGTTTATGAGAACAAGACAGTATATGCCACGGCAGAGGAACATAAGTTTAAGGCTTCTACATCGAAGGTTGTGTTCGATGGATTCATGTCTGTATATTCGTTAGATGAAGAGAAGGAAGAAAAGACAAGACTGACCGGACTGGAAAAAGGTACAACACTTACCTGTGCAGAGCTTGAGGAAAAGCAGCATTTCACACAGCCGCCGGCACATTATACAGAGGCGCTTCTTGTAAAGACGATGGAGGAGCTTGGAATCGGGCGTCCGTCTACGTATGCATCGACGATCACAACGATTTTAAACCGGCGTTATGTGATCCGGGAGAACAAGAATCTGTATGTGACAGAGCTTGGTGCGGCAGTCAATAAAATGATGTCGGATGCATTCCCGGCAATTGTGGATACCGAGTTTACAGCAAATATTGAGTCGCTTCTGGACAGCATTGAGGAAGGAAAATTAGAGTGGAAGGTTGTTATCCGGAATTTTTATCCGGATCTTGCAGAGTCTGTGGAGAAAGCAAAGGAATCGCTGGAATCGGTCAAGATTGCAGATGAGGTATCGGATGTGCCTTGCGATCAGTGTGGACGTATGATGGTAGTCAAATATGGTCCGCATGGAAAGTTCCTTGCGTGCCCGGGATTCCCGGAGTGTCGGAACACAAAGACATACTACGAGAAGATCGGTGTTGCATGCCCGAAATGCGGCAAGGATATTATTTTGCGCAAGACGAAAAAGGGCAGACTTTACTATGGCTGTATTGGATATCCAGATTGTGATTTCATGTCCTGGTCGAAGCCGTCGGATAAGAAATGTCCGAAATGTGGCGGTTACATGGTAGAGAAAGGAAATAAGCTTCTGTGTGCCTCTGAGACATGCGGTTACACCTGTGAGCGCGAAAAAAAGGAAAACGAGTAAATATTTAGTGGTCAGAAAAGATTTTTGTTGAAGCATACCACAAAATATGGTAGGATAGTTACTGTATGGGAATCTGTACAGTAACTATTTTTTTAGTTTGAAAATAAGGAGGAAGTCGATGATCACATCCGGTATTTATAACTATGTGAATATTTTGGACAAAGCGGCAGATGCTGCGAATCTGCGAAACGAGCTTCTGACGAACAATATTGCGAATGTAAGCACGCCGAATTACAAGCGGAAAGATCTGGATTTTGAGTCGGTTCTGCAGGGAGAACTTGCAGGGGAAAAGAATCTGAGCAAGGCAGTGAAAAAGGCAAATCAGAATCTTGAGACATTGGATGCACAGGTTTACACGGATAATGCATCGCTTTCATATCGTCTGGATGGAAACAATGTCGATATCAATACTGAAGAGGCAAGACTGGCGGAAAACCAGATCAAGTATCAGGCTCTGGTTGATCTGATGAATCAGGAGTTTGCCAGATACAATACCGTACTTAGTTCCGGTAATTAATGTGGAAGTATTCTGATGGATATTTCCGTCGGATGACAGATTAGGGAGGTAACAGCGATGGGTGTATTTTCAGCGATGAATGTATCTGCAACCGGCATGACGGCGCAGCAGATGCGAATGGATGTAATTGCACAGAACATTGCGAATGCGAACACCACACGTACAGAGAATGGTGGTGCATACCGCAGAAAGACAGTGGTGTTTGAAGAACAGGATACAACATCCTTTGACCATATGTTAAACGGCTATATGTCAAACTATGAACCAAATGGTGTTAAAGTGACAAAGATCGTGGAAGATCCATCAGATCTGCGTCTTGTATATGAGCCGGACAATCCGGATGCAAATGCAGATGGATATGTGGAATATCCAAATGTGGACACAGTAACCGAAATGACGAATCTGATTGATTCAAGCCGTTCTTATGAAGCAAGCGCAACGGCATTTAATGCTGCGAAAAATATCGCGGCAAAAGGATTGGAATTATTTAATAGCTAATTGGTATCAGGAGATAGATAAATGGCAATTACACCAGTGAGTTTGTTCAGTGATGAATGGACAACCTTAAACAGTATTCAATCTGCAAATTCTGCAAGCTCTGCAGAACGTGCAGATAAAAAAGCGTCCAGCTCGCAGGGTACAGCGTTCGATACGTTTTTAAATGCGGCAGTGGATATGTATAAGGAAGCAGATTCTTTACAGAAATCAGCAGAGTCTGCGGAGATGAGCTATGCACTTGGGTATTCGGACAATATCCATGATGTGGCAGCTGCTGCACGGAAGGCAAGTATTTCCCTGCAGTATACAGTGAAGGTTACAAATGCGGTGGTATCCGCATACAAAGAATTGATGAACATGCAACTATAAATTTATGCATATAGAGTAGGTATCGTATGAGAGAATGGTTTAGTCAGCTACCATCGAAGATAGTTGAGTTTTGGAAAAAGTATACAAAGAGACAGAAGGCGTTATTCTTCTCGGTATTGGCGGCAGTTCTGGTTGCTGTGATCGCATTGGTTGCAATTTTAAACCGGACTTCATATGTGGTATTGTCCACCTTTGAGGATACGGCGACAGCTGCTCAGGCAGCGAATCTGCTGGAAGATAATTCGATTACATACAAGGTCAGTGACGATGCGTTAAAGATTGAGGTTGATGAGAACCAGGTGTCACAGGCACGTCTGCTCCTTGGCGAAAATGGCATTGGAACGAATAATGGACAGTCAGATTATGACAGTCTGTTTAACAATAGCTTCAATACGACAGATTCGGAGAAAAAGCTCAAGGCAAAGCTTTACAAGCAGTCTGAGATGGAACGGGATATTGCATCCATGCAGGGTGTGACGAAGGCTTCGGTTACAATCAATCTGCCGGAAAGCACAAACACGGTTTATGCGAGTGACCAGACTGCTTCAGTCAGCATTATGCTTACCATAAATGGTGACTACAATCAGGAAAGCACAAATGCAATCGTAGAGTATGCGAAAACCTGTGTTGGTAATTCGGATACAAAGGCAATTACAATCGTTGACAACAAGGGCGAATTGTTGTTCTCCGGTCAGAACTCTACCACGAGTGCATCCCCGGTTATCATGGTACAGCAGCAGGTGGAGGAGTATTACAACAGCAAGCTTTGGAACCTGATGGTAAATTCGGGCGTGTATGACGAGGTATCTGTATCGGCAAATCTGGATGTGAATATTTCCCAGCAGGAGATTGAAGATATCAAATATTACTCGAATGACGAGGATGATACCGGTCCGAAATCCTCCCATTATTACTATCTGGCGGAAAATACTGATGGTACCGGTGGCGTGGTTGGTACGGATGCAAATGGTGAGGAAATCACAGATTATAACCTGCTCGATAATGCAAATGCAGGCTCGACTTTGAGCGTTCTGCGTGAAGATTACGAGACGAGCAGTACGACAACCCGTACTGTGACGCCAGTTGGTGATGTCAATATGCAGAATTCCAGCATGGCATTGTATCTGACCCGGTATGAGAACTACTATGAAGATCAGATGAGGAACAGGGATTGCTGGATGGTACGACGTTTGCGGAGTATCAGGCAGCAAATTCGACACCGACAGAGAATATTAACCCACAGGAAATGGTCGACATGCTTGCCAGTGCAACCGGTATGAAGGCGGCAAATATCTATGTGGTAGAGCGGATCGTTCCAGTCTTTTACCCGGCTGAGACGAAGTCCGTACCGGTACAGAGCATTTTGTCAATCGTACTGGCTGTGATTATTGGTGGATTGTTGTTATTTGTTGTATTCCGCAGCATGAAACCGCATGAGGTTGTCGAGACAGAACCGGAGCTTTCGGTAGAGGCTCTGCTTGCGACAACGAAGGAGAACCAGACTTTGGATGATATTGAGTTTAGTGATAAATCCGCTTCCAAGCAGCAGATTGAGAAATTTGTGGATGAAAACCCGGAAGCAGTGGTGGCATTGTTACGAAATTGGCTAAACGACGATTGGGAGTGATACTATGGCGACAACATTACATTCATCGGATATTACAGGCGTGCAGAAGGCTGCAATTTTGCTGATCGCGCTTGGACCGGAACGTTCCTCTAAGATTTTTCAGCATCTGAAGGATGATGAGATAGAGGCGTTGACATTGGAGATCGCCAATACAAAAAGTGTATCGGCAGAATTAAAGGATGAGGTGCTGGATGAATTCTATGAGGTTTGTCTGGCACAGCAATACATTGCAGAGGGTGGTATTGCTTATGCGAAGGAACTTCTGGACAAGGCACTTGGCGAGGATCGTGCAAGAGATGTCATCGGCAGACTGACCGCATCTTTGCAGGTACGTCCATTTGAGTTCGTACGAAAGGCAGATGCAAGCCAACTTTTAAACTTTATTCAGGACGAGCATCCGCAGACAATCGCGTTGATTCTTGCATATCTTCCGGCATCGCAGGCGGCAGCCGTGGTCAGCGCGCTGGCACCGGAGAAGCAGGCAGACGTTGCAAAGCGTATCGCAATGATGGATCGAACCAGCCCGGATGTAATCAAAGAAGTGGAAAAGATATTGGAGAAGAAACTGGCGTCTCTGGTCAATCAGGATTACACGATTGTCGGTGGTGTGGATTCCATCGTCAATATCCTGAATACGGTCGACCGGAGTACCGAGAAACATATTATGGAAAACCTCGAAATCGAGGAACCGGAATTGGCAGACGAGATCCGCAGAAAGATGTTTGTATTCGAGGATATTCTGCTGCTTGATAACCGTGCAATCCAGACTGTACTCCGTGAGGTGGAGAACAACGAGCTGGCAGTGGCTTTGAAGAATGCAAACGAAGACGTACAGAAGGTGATCTTCGATAACTTGTCATCCCGTCTGGCATCTATGATCAAAGAGGACATGGAGTTTATGGGTCCTGTCCGTCTGAAGGATGTCGAGGATGCACAGCAGAAGATCGTAAATATTATCCGAAAACTGGAGGATGCCGGCGAGATCGTAATTTCCCGTGGTGGAGGTGACGAGATTGTTGTCTAATATTTTTAAATCCGGGATACCAGGCGTGCGTACGGTGTCACAGGAACCGTTTGTGATCGATGCAAACAGCCGTGTGATCGAACCGCCCAAACCGCGTGTGATCCGTCCGAAGAATGATGTACCAGAAGGTTCAGCGGAAGCAGGAGATACTTTCGAGGCAGGCATTACAGAGATGGCTGCGACGATCAATCTGGAAGAGCATAAAGAGCTTTTGGATGACGCGATGGAGAAGGCAAAACTTTTACAGGATGATGCGCGTGAACGGGCACAGAAGATTTTGGAGGATGCCAAGGCGGATGCAGAGGCAATTCGCAAAGCTGCACAGGAAGAGGGTTTTGCAAAAGGGCTCGAAGATGGCAACATGGAAGCGATGCGCCGGGCGGATGAGTATCTGGAGAAGATCAGTCGGGAACGCGATCAGGCACTTGCGCAGGCGCGGGAAGAAATGATGGAGAATATCACAGATACTGAGGAACAGATCGTGGATGTTGCGTGCAAGCTGATCCAGAAGCTGACAGGTATACTGGTCGATGATTATAAGCCAGTGATGATCTACATGATCAATCAGGTGTTAAATGAGGATGAGGATTCCAGAAAGTTCGTCATCCGGGTATCAGAAGAGAATTATACATATATTGCAGATAATGCGGATCGATTGTCCGGAGCTGCGAATCCGGGAATAACCATAGAGATATTCAGCGATACAAAACTACAAAAGGGGCAATGTCAGATCGAGAGTGACACGGGTATCGTGGATCTGTCCATGGACGTGCAGGTGCGGAATTTGATTACCGCTATCAAATTATTATCTACGCAATAAAGGCATAATCGCAGATAGGAATATCTGCGATTCTCTATATATAGCCATAAATGGAGCAATGAAATGTTGAAGAAATTTGACCGAGCAAGATACGATGCACTGTTATATCGTGATTTCAGTGTGCATTACGGAAAAGTAAATAAAGTTGTCGGACTGACGGTAGAATCGGTAGGACCACCGGCAAAGCTGAATGACCTGTGCGAGATCATCTCGAAGGATGGTCTGACAAAGGTCATGGCAGAGGTCGTCGGTTTCCGCGAGAATAAGGTACTACTGATGCCGTATGATTCGGTCGATGGAATCGGACTGGGGGCAACGGTTCGGAATACAGAAGGTGTCCTGCAGGTTCCGGTTGGTGAGGAATTGCTTGGCAAGGTGTTGGATGGCATCGGACGACCGATGGACGGCAGTACGCTCACGACGACGGAGACGTATCCGATTGATGCGCCGCCACCGGATCCACTCAAACGAAAGTTGATTGATGAAGTGCTTCCACTTGGGGTAAAAGCGGTGGATGGACTTTTAACGATCGGAAAAGGACAGCGTATCGGCATCTTTGCTGGTAGTGGTGTTGGAAAAAGTACTTTGCTGGGTATGTTTGCCAGAAATACGAAAGCAGATATTAATGTGATCGCACTGATCGGAGAGCGAGGTCGTGAGGTCGGTGAGTTTATCGAGCGAGATCTGGGGGCGGAAGGTCTGAAGCGTTCTGTGCTTGTAATCGCAACCTCGGATAAACCGGCACTGATCCGTAATAAGGCGGCAAAAACAGCAACCGAATTGCAGAATATTTCCGGGATCAGGGCAAGGATGTCCTGTTGATGATGGATTCCCTGACCCGTTTTTCGATGGCACAACGGGAGATTGGACTGGCATCTGGAGAGCCTCCGGTTACAAGAGGATATCCGCCATCAGTATATGCGGAGCTTCCAAAGGTATTAGAGCGTGCAGGCAATACGCATCAGGGTTCGATTACCGGACTTTATACGGTGCTTGTCGATGGCGATGATTTCAACGAGCCGATCACCGATACGGCGCGAGGTATCTTAGATGGACACATTGTGCTGTCGCGAAATCTGGCACATAAAAACCATTATCCGGCGATTGATATTATGGCGAGTATCTCGCGATGCATGAGTGCGATTGCATCGAAAGAACATAAGCAGGCGGCTGGCAGATTGAAAAATGTCTCGCAACCTACAACGACGCAGAGGATCTGATCAACATAGGTGCCTACAAATCCGGCTCCAACCCGGAGATTGACTATGCAATCACGAAGATCAATCAGGTCAATGCGTATCTGATGCAGGATGTGGACAGTAAGTTTTTGCTGGAGGATGAGCTGCAGCAGTTGTATGCGATTTTTGAATAAGACAGGATGAAGAATGTATGGCAAAGTTTATATATCGAATGCAGAATATCTTGAATATCAAATATAAGCTGGAGGAGTCTGCCAAGCAGGAGTACGCCGAAGCAAGGCAGGCACTTGTGGCAGAGGAACAGAAGCTTGATGCATTAAAAAAACGCAAACAGGGATATTATGAAGCGTATCAGGCATCCATACAGGGAAGGCTGGATTTCCTTGAGATTGAAGAAAATGCAAACAGTATGGATATCTTAGATATGATGATCGAGGAGCAGAATGCAGTGATCCGGCAGAAGAGCAAAGAACTGGAACTTGCCAGACAGAAGATGGCACGCGAGATGCAGGAACGGAAAATGCATGAGAAGCTGAAAGAAAAGAAGTTCGATGAATTTAAACAGGAGTTGAATGCGACCGAGAAACGGGAGACCGATGAGGTGGCGGGATATCAGTTTACAAGTGCAAAGAAAGAGGTGGAAGACAATGGCAAAAAATAAAGAGAAAAAGGAGAAAACTCCGGTAGCAATAAAGGTGTAGGTATCCTGATCGGTGTTTTGATCGTAATTACATGGCTGAGTGTGATGTGTCTGCTCATAAAATGTGATGTAGGTGGATTTGGAAGCCGTGTGCTCCGCCCAGTATTTAAGGATGTTCCAATGATCAATAAAATATTGCCGGATGCTTCGGATGAGGAAGTTGCGATTGAGAGTGATTATCCATATACGAATCTGGAGGATGCTTTAAAGCATATTGCAGACCAGGATGCCTCGATTGGCAGCAAGGACGCAGAAATCTCCGAATTAAACGACAAAGTGACGGAATTACAGGCAGAAGTCGATCGTCTGACGACCATTGCAAAGGATCAAAGTGACTTTGAAGATGAAAAAAAGAAATTTTATGACGAAATAGTCTATGGAGATTCGGCTCCAGATACCGATACATATAAAGAGTGGTACAATGAGCTTGATGCGGAATCCGCTGCTGAGATCTATCAGCAGGTATTAGAACAGGATCAGGCAGATGACAGTATCAAGAAAATGGCACAGTCGTACGAAGAAATGAATGCGTCGGAAGCTGCAAAGATTTTGGAGACGATGGGCAATGATCTCGATACAGTTGCACTGATCATGAACAATATGGATGCGCAGTCAAGGGGAAAGGTGCTCGCGGCGATGGATCCGGATTTTGCGGCTGCGGTAACGAAGAAGCTTTTGCCATAGAGCCATTGTATAACTCCAAATAAGAAAAAAAGGAGGAACGCAAATGATTGTAGGAATTCAATCAGGTGGAATCGGAAAAGTCGATATGAGCCAGACGGGCGGAACCACAGACAAATCAAAGTCGAAGGACAAAGCCTCTGGAACATTTGCAGATCTGATGAATCTGGCAGCAACCAATCCGAATACCACCACGCAGACAGCGGATTCTGCAACGATGAAAAACGATGTAGATGCGGTAAAACAGGCAGACACAACGGTTTCTGGCGAGAAAAAGCAGTCAGATCTGAATAAGTATACAAGATCAGATGCGAAGACAGAAACAACGCGTACTACCGGTGCAGAAAAAGCAAAGCGAAACGAAGCACCACAGGAAGCAGAAGGCGACGATTTAAAAGCGGAATTACTTGAAAAGCTTCTGAATGTGGACGATGAGACATTGCAGAATCTCTTGCAGACAGCGGGACTTACAATGCAGGATCTGCTTGATCCGGCTGTGATGAAGGATTTTATTTTGCAGATCAATGATGCAACATCTGTGGATCTGCTGATTGACGAATCCCTGAATAATCTTATGCAGCAGGCAATGCAGCTTCTGGATGAGGTTTTGAATGTGGTGGATGAGACAGTGATTTCAACAGAAGTGCCAGTTGAGGAACTGCTTCCAGAGGAGTCGTCATCTGCACAGACAGAGCCACAGGAGACGGTTTTGGATGCAGAAAAGCCACAGACAGTGGAAGCAAAAACAGAGACGGTTGCACAGACGACACCGGAGGAGGATGTTACCCGGACGGATGGTAAAAGTGTTGAAACCCAGACTGTTGACACAGAAGTACAGGTGACTGTGCAGACAGAGGATGCTGGAGATTCGGATGCTTCTGCAGATATGATGAAACAGAATGCAGAGGGTGTGATTTCCAATCTGAATCAGGCGATGGCACAGGCGACAGGCGAAGAGATTGCCGCAACGCCGTTTGATACGTCGGTAACACAGACGGATATTGTCCGTCAGGTAGTGGATGAGATTAAACTGAACTTATCGAAAGATGTCACATCGATGACCTTACAGCTGAATCCGGAACAGCTGGGAAAAGTACAGATTCATGTATCCACGAAAAATGGTGTGATGCAGGCACAGATCATTGCAGAAACAGAGGCGGCAAAGGCAGCCGTGGAGTCAGGGCTGGCAGTTCTGAAGGAAGCTTTTGAAAATCAGGATCTCAAAGTAGATGCCATTGAGGTAATGGTTGGAACACCGGATTATTTCATGGAAGAAAGCGGTGCGGAAGCACAGATGGAACAAAAAGAGCAAAAGTCAGGAAATTCGACTGGCCCGGTTAATTTCACAGGCAATTCAGACGATGATATAATTGAGGATGTGTCTTTGGAGACAGAAATGATGAAGGCACAGGGAAATCAAGTAAATTATATGGCGTGATAAGACCTAAGAAAGGAGGCAGAACATGGCAGTTGATTCAGCAATTAGCAGTATCGCAAACAGCTCAAGCAGTTATTCCGCAACATCCAAGGGAAAGACATCCGGAAGCGATCTGGACAAGGAAGCGTTTTTGAATCTGCTTGTAACACAGATGCAGTATCAGGATCCTTTAAATCCAAGTGATAATACAGAGTATATGTCACAGCTTGCACAGTATTCTGCTTTGGAGGCGCAGCTTAATATCAGTGATACACTGGATAAGGGAAACAACCTGAATCTGGTCGGCAAATATGTAATTATGAACACGACCGATTCTTCCGGTAAACAGGCAATGATCAGTGGACTGGTAGAGTATGCGACAGTTAAGGATGGTGATGTGTATCTGTCGGTCAATAACACATATTATCCGGCAGAGGATCTGGATTCTGTGATTGACTATGATTATTATCTGTATTTGAAACAGCATGCAAACAGTGATGGAACGATTAATAAGGATAATAATACAGGCGACAGTACGAATGGTACGGATAATGTCGGTGGCAAGACAGATGATTTGGATAAAACAGATGCTGCGGACAAGACGAAAGAAGCTTAGAAAATGACAGTTTATGCAGAACAAGGAGGGAATGCATATGCGATCTTTCGACGTCGATTTTCTTTCCATGGGACAGGCTGCAAATCTGTATTTCCAGAATGTGAAGCCGGAAAAAACGACAGAACAAAACAAAGAAGTTGTCAGCTTTCAGGATGTACTAAATGCAAAAGTAGAACAGGAAGTGAAATTTTCCAAGCATGCAAATCAGCGTCTGGAAAACCGGAATATTGAATTGTCCGAGGATCAGCTTGAACGTCTGAATCAGGGCGTTGGACAGGCACGGACAAAGCAGATTCAGGAATCACTCGTGATGATGGACAATCTTGCATTTATCGTAAATGTTAAAAACAATACCGTAGTCACTGCGATGGAGCAGGGAGAAAGCGGACAGGTGTTTACCAATATTGACGGAGCCGTCATTGTATAAGAAAAAGCCGGACCGATAAGGAGGCTTTTGGTTTTCCGAATGACAGAGGAAAAACTAAAACAAGATTATGGAGGTCAAAAATTATGATGAGATCACTTTATTCCGGTGTTGCCGGACTTAAGACACATCAGACAAAAATGGACGTTATCGGTAATAATATCGCGAACGTTAATACAACAGGATTCAAATCTTCATCGGTGTTATTCAGCGATGTTTTATATCAGACAAGTGCCAATGCGACCGGTGCGACAGCTACCACAGGTGGTACAAACGCATCTCAGATCGGTCTTGGTGCCAAGACATCATCCATTCAAACATCAATCACACAGAATGGTAGTGCACAGACAACAAACAATACATATGATATGATGCTTTCCGGTTCTGCGTTCTTTGTAGTCAGCCGTGGTGGAACAAATTATTTTACTAAGGTAGGTTCTTTTGGCGTTGATGGAAGTGGTTGCCTTGTAAACGGAAGTGGATATCAGGTTATGGGATGGCAGGTTGATCCGGATAATCCGAATCAGATCAAGAAGGATACGGTATCGGCACTTTATCCGGAGTCTGAAGATAACAAGGTGTCATCTCCACAGATGACAACCGATGCACATCTGACCGGAAATATTGATATGACAGATCCTGAACTTACATCTGTGGATGGACGCGCAATTTCAGTATCCATCTATGATGCACTTGGTTATAATTATACAGTAAAATTCAAGTTAACGCAGGATCAGAACCAGGCGGATAAGTCTTTGTATAATCTTGAGATTGTGTCCATCAAGGATTCAAATAATATTGAGATAACAGGAACGGACGATCCGACAACGGCTACTGTTGAAGGCGGTTATACAGCTACAATCGGAGGCGCCAATTCCATTCAGGTTAAATTCGATGCGGATACAGGTAACTTTGAATATGTTGGAGCAGCGGGACAAAAGAATGCGATGCTTGAGATTAAACCGAATAATCCGAACGAGAAGGGCGATGTGTTCCAGTCTGTAATCAATGGTGAGGCTGTCGATGGAATTGATGTCAATTTCTCGTATCTGACAAGATTTGAATCAAACGGTAAGTCTACAGTAAAGGCAGTACGTGGAGCTGCGGATTCTACCGGAGGCGGTCGCTCCATGGGTAAGTTAAATGATGTCAGCATTGATGAGACAGGTAAGCTTTATGGCGTTTATACGAATGGTGAGACAAAACTGCTTGGACAGATATCTGTTGCAACCTTTGCAAACCCGATGGCGCTTGAAGCACTTGGAAACAGCGTGTACACAACTACACAGAACTCTGGTTACTTTGATGGTATCGGAACATCTGTTGATGAGGATGGTGGAAAAATCTCGCAGGGCGTTTTGGAAATGTCAAATGTTGATTTGTCGGCAGAGTTCACTGATATGATTACAACCCAGAGAGGATTTCAGGCAAATTCAAGAATTATCACAACCTCAGATTCCATGCTTGAAGAGCTTGTAAACCTGAAGCGGTAATTTATAAATAAAAGGGCAGGTATTTTCTACTTTTGACGATGTGAAAAAGTGGAAAATGCCTGCCTTATTTTGTAGACATAAAAATCGAACTGTGCTATAATTAGCCTAATTGTAATGTCGGAAAATGGTAATCTTTCAGGGAGTACAGAGATATGATTGAAGTAACCAGATTAAAAGGGAAAAAGATGATGATCAATGCCGAACTGATTGAGACGGTGGAGGAGACTCCGGATACTGTAATTACACTGACTAACGGCAAGAAATTCGTCGTGAGTGAGTCTGCCGAGGAAGTAACCTCACTTGTGATCGGCTATAAGAGAAAAATATTCGCTTTATTCTTAGATAGTGGGAACAAGGCAGAAAATGTATAGGGGATAACAACATGGATTTTACATCAATCATAGGAATGGTGGCTGCATTTGGCTTGATGATTTACGGAATGGTAAATGGTCATGATTTCAGTGTAATTGTAGATAACTTTGTCGATATACCATCTGTATATATTGTATTTGGTGGTGTTTTGGGTTGTGCGTTTGCCGGAAATTCTTTAAAGGGATTTTTATCTGGTTTAAAGTCCATTAGTCTGATTTTCAAGAATCCAAAGTCGGATGAGGCAGGTACAATCAAATCAATTATTGAGCTTTCCAACCTTGCGAGAAGAGAAGGCTTACTTGCATTGGAAGAATCGGCAAATAATTTGGAAGATGAATTTATGAAAAAAGGAATCATGCTGATTGTCGATGGTACGGATCCGGAGCTTGTACGAAGCATTTTGGAAGCAGAACTTGTGAATGTAGATTCCCGGCATCAGGGGAATATTACATTTTGGAAAAATATTGCATCTGCAGGTCCTGCCTGGGGTATGATTGGTACGTTGCTTGGATTGATTAATATGTTGAAGAATCTGTCAGATCCGGATTCCATCGGACCGAATATGTCGGTCGCACTTGTAACAACGTTGTATGGTTCTATCATAGCCAACTGGTTATGTGCGCCGATTGTTGCGAAGCTGTCGCTTCAGAATGAGACTGAAATTAAATTAAAAGAAGTTATGATTGAGGGTATTTTGTCGATTCAGGCAGGTGAGAATCCTCGCGTCATAGAAGAAAAACTGAAGTCATTCCTGGCACCAAAGGATCGTCAGGAATTTGAAGAAGAGGGCGGTGGTCACTAATGGCAAAAAGAAAGCAACAGCCACCGGATGAAGGATCACCGGCATGGATGTCCACATTCAGTGATCTGATGAACCTGTTACTCTGCTTCTTCATATTACTTTTTGCAAGTTCTACAATGGATGAAGGCAAAATCCAAAAGATTGCCGCATCATTTGATAATCTGTCATTCAGTGTGATCAGCGAAGGAAGTGTTTCGCTTTGACGGGAGAAATGTTATCTGGAGGTATGACACAGCTTGCAGATACTGACAGTGTGTTGTCGGAAGCAGGCAAGAACATCGACGGAAACACAGGGGACAAGTCAAGCAGTGCATCCCCGACGGATGCGGAGCATCTGTCAGATAACGACCTGCAGGCTGAAGTAGAACGCCGGGGCGAACAACAGTCAGAAGAAATGTATGAGGAAGTCATGCAGATGGCAGAGACCTATGCAATTGATGACCAGATTATCCTTGATTTTAACGATCAGTATGTGGAGCTGGATCTGAATGGTTCGATTCTGTTTGATTCCGGTAATGCGGAGATCAAAGATAATTCCAAGCTGTTTTTGCAGAAGATTGCACAAATCCTTGTCAAGTACAAATACAATGTAATCGAGATTGAGGGACACACGGATAATATCCCAATCTCAAATTCAAAGTATGAAGATAATCGCTCACTTTCCTCAGAACGTGCGCGCAGTGTTTATGAATATGTTGTGTCGCAGGAGCATTTCATAGACAGCAACATCAAGATTGCCGGCTATGGAGACAGCCGTCCGGTTGCGTCAAACGAGACAGAAGAGGGAAGAGCGAAGAATCGTAGAGTTGCGATTAAAATCTACAACAAGCAGAATTCAAATAATTAAGGAGTCAGAAACATGAAGAAAAATCTTATAACCGTTGTTATATTAGCAATTAGTATTATAAACCTTGTGTTTAATATTTTGCTTGTGTTTGTGTTTATGCCTTCCACATCGAAGACAAACAAACTGATTACCGATATTGCAGAGGTTCTTGATATTGAGATCGCTTCGCAGACAAAGGACGACAGTACATTTGATGTTAGCAATCTGGCACATTACCAGTTGGAACAGGGAAATCCAATCAACCTGAAAAATGATGGTTCGGGTGACCTGCATGTTGTACAGTATGGTTTGACAATCAATATGGACAAGACAGCCAGTGATTACTCCAAGGTATCTGCCAACATCGAAGCATCTACCGCGATGATCTACGATATGGCGAGAAACATCATTGGAAGCTATACATATACCGAAGTGATTGACGGAGAGACAACCACGAACAAGATCAAAGAGGAATTGTTGAAACAGCTCAAGGAAACATTTAATACTGAATGTATTTATTCTGTAAGCTTTTACAATTGGGTTGCACAGTAGATTATTGCCAGCAGGAGGTGAGAAAACGTGGCTGACGTACTCTCACAAAACGAAATAGATGCGCTCTTGAAGCAATTATCCACTGGAGAGCTTGATGCGGACGACTTTACAGAGACTAAAAGTGTAAAAGTCAAGGAGTACGATTTTTCAAGACCAGCCAAGTTTTCAAAAGAGCATCTGCGTACATTAGAGATTATATTTGAACATTACGGAAGATTATTGAGTAGTAACCTGCCAGCGTATCTGCGGAAGAATGTGCAGGTTGAGGTAATGAACTCAGAGGCAGTTACATATTCAGAATTTTCCAACGCCTTATCCAATCCGGTATTGCTTGGTGTTGTCAATATGGCACCGTTATCGGGCAATATCATTATCGAGATTGCGACCAATCTTGGATACGCGATTATCGACCGTCTGCTTGGCGGAGTTGGAGAACCGTTAGAGAAGAAAAGAGAATTTTCTGAGATTGAGCTTTCCATCTTGGAAAAAATATTTACCATATTGATCGATCTGTTGCGGGAACCGTGGACAAATGTTGTAGAGATTCATCCATATCTG
>ERZ859937.517-NODE-517-length-16147-cov-1.434129_pt1 | contig 16147 bp, 18 predicted proteins | sample MGYA00509985_ERZ859937 | MGnify/ENA primary metagenome ERZ859937 (study PRJEB30046, sample SAMN00715169) | human gut metagenome | study: EMG produced TPA metagenomics assembly of the A metagenome-wide association study of gut microbiota in type 2... | reverse complement strand
CTCTTTTTTATTTCTTAAGGACAAAATGTCAATCAAAAATGGCTGCTACCATCAAAACAATGCGTACATATCTTACACTTAGGCAATCCGATAGCCTCAACCAGAGTTTCCAACGTATTGAACTTCAAGGATGAAAGTCCGAAACGCTCGCGGATAACGTCCACCATCTTTTCGTATTCGGGTGAGCCGGTAGTGGCATACTTATCGAGATTCTTATTCTCGTCACCCTCCAGTTCCTTGATGACACGACGGGTAATCAGTTCCATGTCGCTTTTGGAAGCCGTGAATCCTACAAACGGGCAGCTATATATCAATGGAGGACAAGCAATCCGGATATGCACCTCCTTGGCACCATACTCATACAGCACCTTCACATTGTCGTGCAACTGGGTCCCCCGGACAATAGAGTCATCACAGAACAGCAGACGCTTACCCTCGAGCATGGCACGATTGGGAATCAGCTTCATCTTTGCCACCAGCGAACGCAATTCCTGCTTGCTGGGAGTAAAACTACGAGGCCAAGTCGGAGTATATTTGGAAATGGCACGATGATAAGGAACTCCTTTACCTTCGGCATACCCAAGCGCCATACCTACACCCGAATCAGGAATACCGCAGGCACAATCCACCTCTGACTTATCTGTCTGTGCCATCTTGAAACCGGAGGCAAAACGCACTTCCTCCACATTCTTACCTTCGTAGCAGGAAGTGGGGAAACCGTAATATACCCATAGGAAGGAACAAATCTGCATTCCCTCATCAGGCTTGCGCATCTGTTCCACACCATCGGCACGCAGGCGAACAATCTCTCCGGGTCCCAAATAACGGTCTATCTCATAACCAAGATTCGGAAAGCTGCTCGACTCACTTGTGGCGGCATACGCTCCGTCTTTCTTGCCAATCACAATCGGAGTACGTCCCCAGCGGTCGCGAGCGGCAATGATGCCGTCTTCCGTCAATAACAGCATGGAGCAGGAACCTTTGATATGCTTATACACATTTTCAATTCCTTCGACAAATGTCTTTCCTTGTATAATAAGGAGGGCGATAAGTTCCGTCTGATTGGTTTTGCCCGAACTGAGTTCGGCGAAGTGCATGTTTTGGGCCAACAGTTTTGTTTCCAGTTCTTGCAGATTTACTATTTTGGCTACCGTTACAATGGCAAAGCGACCGAGGTGGGAGTTAAGGATAAGGGGTTGAGGGTCTGTGTCACTGATGATTCCTATTCCGGAATTTCCTTTGAACTTATCCAGTTCATCCTCAAACTTCGTGCGGAAATAAGTGCTTTCCAGATTGTGAATGGAACGGGTAAACTGCTCCGTTTCTGCATCGTATGTAGCCAACCCACCACGTTTTGTCCCTAAATGTGAATTATAATCTGTGCCGTAAAACAAATCTGCCACACAGCTTGTTGCCTTGGCGACTGTTCCGAAAAAACCTCCCATAAGTTCTGTTTTGTTATTGGTTTCTAAAATTAACGGATGCAAAGGTATGAAGAATTTGCGAAATTCGGGCAGATTTGAAATGAATAAAAAAGGCAATATATTTCTTGCCCACAATAGAAGTTATATTATTGGAAACATATACTTTTGTGATCGAAACCAAACAACTGTATAATGGGAGAAACCGCAAATATTATAATAGCCGATACTCTTCAAGGTCTGGGGACGGACGCATACAGTGGCTATCTTGCACACGCCCTCTGTCTGTCAGGAATCTGCCGATTGAAGTACAATGGAGAGGAGCGCGAGCTACGTGCCGGCGACCTGATGATTGTCCGCAAAGGAAAACTGGTAGAGAAAATTCAACCTTCAGAAGATTTTCGCGTAAAGGTCATCTATATCGCATCGGGCTTTGTGGTGCTGAGTACACCACAGAACAACTACGGCATGAAAGGGCAACTTTCCCTATTTCTCAATCCTATCATGTCCCTGACTACCGAACAGCAAGAGCTATGTCTCCGGGATTTTGAACAAGTGGAATACAGACTCCGGAATACAGACCATCATTTCCATCGCGATATGCTTATCGCCTCCACACAGATGTTGATACTCGACTTCTTCGATTTCCACTCCCATCTATATGGCGAGGACAATATCTCTGTACAAAATGCTTCCATCATGAGCCGTTTCCTCAACATGCTGGAGAACGGACTTTCCGCGAGCATCGTGAAGTGACCTATTATGCCGACTGCCTATGTGTCACCTCCAAATATCTTTCGGAAGTTTCCAAGAAAGTAAGCGGTTATACAGCAAACTACTGGATAAACCGTTATACCACACTCGACATCTCGCGTTTGCTGCGCGACAAATCACTAACGTTCGTCCGTATTTCCGATATGTTCGGTTTTTCCTCTCCTGCTTATTTTAGCCGTTACGTACAACAACATCTGGGTGTAAATCCGACAAAATACAGAGGTTAATGATTATAGTTTTTGATTGTTTGCCCGTTTCAGATCTATTAGCGAAATATGCTCATTACGATAGCGGGCATTGGGGTTCTTCTCCGTTCCGTCAGGAAAAGAGCCATCTTCCTGCTTTATGAACTGAATACCTTCTGCGGACAATTCTGTATGCAGGCAAAACAGAACTCGCAGTCACCGGACGTCTTCACTCCTCTCGACGTCAGCTCATAGTTGCCGCGCGGACAAACGTAGGTACAAATGCCACAGTCAATACAAACATCGGTCACGGTAAAGAACTTCTCGCTTTTCATCAGGAAGCCCACCTCGGGGTCGAGTCCACTCCGCTGCATAAAACCTTGGTGCTGTTGCCGTTCCTCCTCCGTCACCGGTTCGTGCCAATGCTGCCGACTGTTGATATCTGCCGTTATCTTCTGCAAGTTCTCGGGGATGTGCTTGTCTATCTTGAGTTGCTCGTTCATGTCGAAGTTGGGTAGCCAGTTATCCACCATGATGATAGTGTTGATATAGTCAAACGCATTGTCGGCTTTACGGGATATACGGTCCCAAATCTCTACCGCATCGCACTTCCTTGCACCATAGGTGAGGACAGCAAACTTGTATTCTGCCTTCAGTTTTGCTTTCCGAATGAACTGCCGTACCATATAGGGAGGCATATGACCGTAGATGGGATAAACGATGCCGATTTCATCTGCCTCAAATTCATACTTCCCCCGTTTCACCATCTGAGGGATACTCAACAATTCTGCGTTCTCTCCAGCCAACTGACGGGCGATGTAAAGACTGTTACCCGTTCCGGTAAAATAAAAGATGATACGCTTACTCCTTTTTGTTTCGCAGGATGCCAACGAGAGTAGGCCGGAAGATGCGATAGCACTGCTCATCACGGCAAATCCCATACGCTTTAAAGCCTCCCGACGACTGATTTTCTTATCCGTATTCATATCTCTGATTTTTAATGATTATGCAATCTGTTATCTGAGTGCAAAAATAAAGGTTTCCCCAAAGAACGGACTTACCAAAAACTCGGGTCTTGATGCTATTTTTACGGTATAAGAATGAGCTTACCCTAACACAAAAAAAAGCCCCGCAAAGATTGGACTTCTGCGGGGCCTCACTAATGCCTAATAAAAACTCTTTCTACCCTAAATTATCTCCACTTCTTCACAGCTTTCTTGTCAGCCGGAGTTGCTTCAATCAAGCTCAATGCAAAACCACCGCTACGCGCTTCCTTCACGGACATTTTGGTCTTGCTGGTTACGATACCCTTCTTTATCTGATAAGAAGTAGGGTTCTCCTTGTAATCAGCATCTTTACCGTCGGCATAGAGAGTGGCTACGTATTGCTTGCCCGGTTCAAGGAAGTCGAGCGTAAAGTTGGCTGTACGTGCATTCTCGTCTGTAATACCTCCAACAAACCAGTTGCCGGTTCCTTTTGCCTTACGGGCCACGGTAATGTAATCACCCGGTTCTGCTTCAATGTACTTGCTGTCGTCCCAGTCTACTGCCACATCCTTGATGAATTGGAAAGCATCCATGTGCTTTTCGTAGTTCTCAACCAAGTCGGCAGCCATCTGCAACGGGCTGTATAAAGTTACATACAGAGCGAGTTGCTTAGCAAGTGTAGTCTGCACTTGTCCGTGGGGCAAATCGCCCATAAAGTCAAGTTTGGTATCGAAGATACCCGGTGTATAATCCATCGGACCGCCAATCAAGCGGTTGAATGGAAGCAATGTGGTATGGAACGGTTTGCTACCGCCGAATGCCTCATATTCAGTTCCTCGTGCAGATTCGTTGCCAATCAAGTTAGGATAAGTACGGCACAAACCGGTAGGGCGTACAGCTTCGTGCGCATTTACACAAATTTTGTAGTCGGCTGCCTTCTTCACGGCATAGAGGTAGTGGTTGTTCAGCCATTGCCCATAATGATGTTCACCACGGGGAATCATATTACCTACATATCCGCTCTTCACGGCATTGTAGCCATTATCCACCATAAACTGATAGGCCTTGTCCATGTGACGTTCGTAGTTGCGCACCGAACCGGATGTCTCATGATGCATCATCAGCTTCACGCCTTTGCTCTTGGCATATTCATTCAGCATCTTCACGTCGAAATCGGGATAAGGGGTCACAAAATCGAATACATAATCCTTGGATTTGCCAAACCAGTCTTCCCAGCCTTCATTCCAGCCTTCCACCAATACTTGGTCCAGACCGTGCTCGGCTGCGAAGTCGATGTACTTTTTTACATTTTCGTTAGTGGCACCATGACGGCCATTGGGCTTCATTTTGGAGTGTCCACTTCACCCAGTTTGATGGAGGGAAGGTCGTCTGTATATGCCCAGGTGCTCTTACCTGCAATCATTTCCCACCATACGCCGACATATTTCACCGGCTTAATCCAGGAGGTATCATCATACTTACAAGGCTCATTCAGATTGAGAATCAAATTGGAGGCCAGTATCTCGCGGGCATCATCACTGACTATGACCGTACGCCAGGGAGTATGGCAGGGAGACTGCATATACCCTTTATTTCCTTGAGCATCCGGAGTCAGCCAGGATTCAAAAACGAGGTTCTTGTCATCCAGGTTGAGATGCATGCAAGAGTAGTCCACCAAGGCTGCCTCGTGCAGGTTAAGGTACACTCCATCAGCTGTTTTAAGCTGTATGGAAGTCTGGACACCCGTCGGCGAAAAGACAGTTTGTGACGCATTGTCACTCACAGCTCCCTGCAGCAGTCCACGGATTTCAGAGAGTTTGGACTCCGTATAATCATATTCCTGGGTATCATAATCTCCCGGAATCCACCAGGCAGTATGGTCGCCGGTCATGGCAAACCGGGAATGCTCTTCCTTTATCACAAAATAAACCAGATTCTTCTGTTGCGGAAACTCATAACGGAATCCCACGCCGTCATCATATACCCGAAACGGATATTCATAAAACGAGTGGTAGACGGTTGTTCAAGTTCTACCAGCAATTCGTTGTAGTGGTTGCGGATATCTTTTGTCTCCCCCCACACCGGTTGCCAGGTTTCATCGAAAGTGGAAGTAGAAGTCCTTACTACTTTGAAACCATCCATCAGGCTGGTAGTTCCTTTCAGTTCCAATCCCAACGTACTGGGATTGATGACAGGAGCCCCTTTATAATCCACCTGATAGGCTGGTCTCCCGTCTTTTGTCAGTTCAAAATCCAGCTTCACCATGCCCGAAGGGGATGAAATGCCTTCAGCATTCCCCGCCAGGGCAGAAAAAAACAAAGCCGCGCTAAGTACAAATTTCTTCATAATAATGATATGTTTTTTGTGTTAATAGATAAACTCAATGATATGTTCCTTTCCATCATCCGGCAACCTCAGCAGGCAAGTCCCCAGCTTCTTGTCAGGACACCAGGCAGTTATCGTAAACTCTGTCTCCCGATTTTCTTCCAGCTTTCCGACATTCGTTTTCTTGATTTTCTGACCGTCCAGCAAAGCTGTTTTCGGCATCTGTTCCGTATAGATGCAGAACATCAGGTTTCGTTGGCCGGGTAAGCTATATTTCTCACCAGTCCGTGTACCTACTTTCAGCGTATAGCCTTTGTCGGTAGTCTGGCAAGTAATAGGAGTGCGCATGAACTCTCCACGCAAATATCCTAAATCAGTTCCTGCATCTTCATAAAGCGAGAAGGTAGTTTCACTGCCCGCTGCAGCAGGAAATATCTCAAACGTAACCGGATAGACCGGTTTCTCATCCGTATAGTTCATGACCGGCATTTGAGGTATGATACTTCCCTGCTTTACAAACATAGGAATAGTATTGAGGGGAGCATCCACCGTCATCCATTGCTCACCGCTATATGCTGTGTGTTTGTTGTTGTAGTCAATCCAAGTTCCTTCAGGAAGATACACATTCTTGTTTCGCGCTCCTTTCTTTACCACCGGAGCAACCAGCAGTTCGCTGCCAAACATGAACTGGGCATCCGTAGAGAACGTTTCCATATCTGCCGGATATTCCAGAAACATCGGTCGCATGAGAGGCAACCCCGTTTCGTGTGCTTCGCGGGCATACGTATAGATATAAGGCAAAAGACGATACTTCAATTCGATGGCTGCCTTGGCATTCTTCTCGGCCTCTTCGCCGAACAGCCACGGCTCCACAGCCACGTTGCCCTCATGATGAATGCGGCTCAGGGGATTGAAAGCGCCCATCTGTATCCACCGCGTATAAAGTTCAGCCATCGCAGGATAATCCTCTATATCTCCGCAATAACCGGTAATGTCACAAGTAGTAAAAGGAATAATTCCCAAACCGGCAGACAACAGTACCGGAATCTGATTGGCCATCTGTCCCCAACCCTGCGTCACGTCATCACCGTTTCCACAGTCACCGGTCCAGCCGAAAGTATAGCGTTGCAAGCCCGCAAAAGCGGCACGTGTCATCTGAAATACGCGACGGTTAGGATTCCGTTTTTCAAACTGCTCCTTCACCACCTTATCCCACGTAAGACCATAAACATTGTGAATCTCATCATGCATGCCCAAATGGTGTTTCATCACCAGGCGTTCCGTCTGCTCCTCATTGCTCCAGGCAGGTTCACCCATATCAGTCCAGAAACCGGCAATGCCATCATCAATGGGCTTCTGCTGATAAGCTCCCCACCAGTCTGCCACAGCAGGAAGGGTGAAGTCCCTACTCCACAATTACCACCCCAGGGCCAGGGCATGTCATAACTCCTGCCGTTGGTGGAGTCCTTTACCAGATACCCTAACCTATCGGCTTCCTCCCATTGCCGCTTATTGGCTTGTGAAATGACCGGATCTTGCGAAACCACCACCTTGAAGCCCATATCCTTGAGGTCTGCAAGCATCTTTTTCGGATTCTCGTAGTTCCCTTTCCGCCACTCAAAATCCTGCAAATACTGTGTCCAGCCTATGTCCTGGTAAATAACATCACAAGGAATTCCGCGCTTACGATAGCCTTCAGCTATTTCATAAGACAATTTCTCGCTCGTCAGCAGTCCCCGGCATTGTGCAAACCCAATGCCCATTTAGGAGGCATTATGGGTTTTCCCGTCAGGTCGACATATTGTTTCATGATTTCCTTATAATCCTTCCCGAAGATGAAATAATAAATCATCTCTCCCCCAGGAGCCTCGAAACTGTAGTAATCGCGGCTTTCCGTACCAAACTTAAATTCGGTTTTATACGTATTGTCCAGGAAAATACCATAACGATAACTGCTCATAAAGAACGGAATACTCTTGTAGAGCGGGTCCTCAACGGCACTATAACAAGGCTTGTCACTGTTCCACATCTTGTAGGCTTCGCCGCGACGGTCCAGCTTGCCGGTCTTTTCTCCCAAGCCGAAGAAGTGTTCGTCACGACGGAGGGTCTTGTATTCCAATTTGCGCTGCCCGTTACTGATATGCCCCTTATCGGCATAATCACTGAACAGCAGTTTCTGATACTTGTCGAATATCTGTAAGTTAAACGGAGACTTGTTTACCCGGATACGGAGTTTAGGGGTAAAAATCTCGTAGCAGGCATTCTGCTCGTCCACATGGACGGTACCGACATCCTCCAAGTCCTCATTGACGACGGCAAAGGAAGGATTACTCCGCTGGAAACTACCGTCGGGAGAAAACCATATACGTACCGTAGACTGGCTACACAGACGTAATTGTATGGCAGAACTGTCATTTAAATAGAAGGTCACACTCCGGTCATCACTGGATAGGAAGTGCAGTCTCCGGTGCGGTTCTGTGCATTCGCATATACTGAAAATGCACAGACGGCAAAAAATAAAAATATATATTTCTTCATTACTATAATCTGTTTGTTCCTTTATTGGATACTCTTATTCCATCACAAGCATGCTCCAGTACTTCAGCAAAGGCAAGATAAAGGTAACCGTGCCGTCCTTCTGTTCGAATGACAGTTCCTGCGAAGCACCGGCATGGAAATGGGCGATGCAACCCATATCTTGTTCACTTTACCGGAAACATTCATCTTCAACGGCACGTCGGACACCAGACGCGGTTCGGGCATTGTTCCGTTCAAATCCCTCCAGCTTAAGTTATCCGCATTGAGGAAGTTGAGCAGATGAATGACTTGCCTGCCATTTACATTCTTGGCATATACAGTGATGGCAGACTTCTGCGGCGGCCATGCATTCAGAGAAAGATTCCGCGCAGCATCCGTACAGTTCAGAGAAACGGAAATCTCCGCCTCCGTATCTTTATCACGAAGCAGGTTCTGATAAGCCGTCATAAAGTCATAATAACGAATCATGGCTGTTTTCAGTACATCGTTCATCTGCAAAGCCGTGCTTGGAAAGTACTCGCGGCATAGCATGTGGTCACCCAATTCCAAATGAGAGCCTCCCAAAGCAAATATCACAGCATCCGTCAGCAGCACACCCGGTGTATTGAACTCACCGGTACTGCTACCTGCCTTGTCATAGTTCATATATGCGGCAAACACCGTTTTCAAGGCATGGTTGCCATACTGGTCGTTCGCTTTGATAATGGTGTGCAGATCCTTGAAGCCTGCCTCATCGCCCCATACTTCATTATAAAGGAAATCCACTTTACCCGTACCAGCTATCTGGGAAGCTCCATAGCTGGAGACGGCATTCATCACCAAACGCTTGTCCGGATGCTTCTGTTTCATGGCTTCGATGAACGAGGCATATCCCTTAGGCAGATTTACCTTATTGCCATCATAGTCATAGCGGTCACCCCGGTTTCCCAGTTGGTCTATCTGATAACCGTCAAAGTCCAGATTGGCATAAACATCATCGTTTTTCTGGGCAATATATGCCTGCCATTCCGTATTGGTGGGATTGAGCAGGAAGATATTACTTTTCCAACTGGAGGGCAAGTCATGCGAATCCTTATCCATGCGTCCCGTGTTCTTGAATATGTACCATTCTTCCTTTACTCCGTCGGAAACGGCATCGTCCAAAGCTCCGAAACATAGATTGTAAAACATGGACTTCATGCCCAGGCTGTGTTGTGTAGAGATATACTTCTTCACTACCTCGGTATAGACCTCCCGGTTGGCAATGTCCTTATAGACCTCGTCCAGATGCTCACGCGTACCGCCCAACGGCCAATGATGCTTGTTGTGCCAATCCTGAAACTGTACCCCGTTAATGTGGCAACGGTTCAGGAAAGCCATCTCCTTCTCTATCACTCCATCCACCTTTTTCGAAGCATCAAAAGTGGCAACGAAACCATAACGTGGAAAACGTGTCCAGTCACTGGATACATCTACGGCAATAGTACCAAGAATAACCTCTGTTCCATTCTCTTTTGTACGGTATACATCCACCAGATAACCGGTATAATCGGTTGCCGGAGCAGTCCAAGTCCAAGTAGTACCGACAGCAGCCTGCTCCGATACAACCTTGTCCATTGTCCGGTAGCGGATTTTAGCTCCGGCAGGAAGGGCGTCAGCTGTAAAAGAAACACTCTCGCCCGGCCGTAACATGCCTTGTCGGTAGTGAGATTGACCGTCAAGTCCGAGGTGACTGGGGTTACTTCCGTAACCCCTCCACTCTCTCCGCCTCCACCGGACCGCTACCGGTATCATCACTCTCCTTGCTGCATGCAACCAGCAGCAAGCTACCATTGTTGTATAAACTATCTTCTTCATCTATTGTAGATACCTATTGTTTCACGATTGAAATTGTCTCTTCCAGCTGATTCAAAGTAATCAGATAGGAACCTGCTGTCGTAATCTTCCACTTCTGGTCGATGCCGCCTACCATCACGTCCAGATATTGCGCTTTGAACGCTTCGTCTGATTTATCAAGGAAAAGCATCGGTTCTGTTTCTCCTGCAGGCTGTTTGTCTGCTACAGCCGGCATGAACCAAGCTCCATTCCAATCTTCCTGCTTATCACAAGTAAATTTCAACTCACCGGCATTCAGCGTACCTTTCCAAGTAAACACATACGGATTATCCGTTGTCTGCATCGGCGTAGCATCACCAATCGTCCAACCGGCCGGAGTAGCATCACCTACCATATAAATCATCTCATACGGAGTAAATTCGCTCATCATCATGCGTTCCTTACCACTACGGATATCCATGCAAATCTTGTAGGCCTTGCCGCATTCCCCGTCTTTCAGCACCCATTTATTGTCCGGGTCGAACCCTTTCACAAACACCACTTCTGTATCGGTATAAGCAGCATCGGCATTCTTGGCCTTATACATGTTCTCCCAACTTCCATCGGAGGTTCCGAACTTGAATTCCCCTCCTTTGCCCACTTCAAAGAACTTGCCGAAGCGGAACAAGTATGGATCGAGCACATCTTGTTTCATCTTCACGAATCCCCAATCCGTAGCGTTACCCACAAAATAAAGCTGGTCGTAGGCAGGTGCCAACGTCTCTGTCTGGGTCAATGTAAGAACACCGGTAAACAGATTGGCTTCGACGATGTAATTATGGTCTTCTTCGACAACAAAAGGTTCATCCGGCTGGTCATCACTGCTACGAAGAACCAGCAATCCATCTGTTCCTTTGTTGTAAGAGGGCAGGAATGAGCCTAAGGTCGTGATGAACTTAAACTCACGGCCACAAGCCGGCCCGTCCATGTAAAGATACCATTGTCCTTGCGGGTCATCTCTGTCGCATCATCGGCACTCCAGCCGCCCGGAGTGGCACTACCTATCAGATAAAGGGTGGATGTGAGCGGTTTATAGGCTGTAACACTGAAAGCAGTGGTAGACACCTGTTTTTCGTCCCGTTCTGTTACAGTAGCTGTCAAGCGCGCTTCCAACGAAATGTTCTCCCCGGCAGTTGCCCCAAAATGGTTGCGCAGGATGTCATTCAATTCCTCCACGCTCTTTTTCCATGAGTATTCTTGTACGGCATTCTCCACAGCTACATAAGAATCTGCAAAATCACTGCCGGTCTTGGTCAATTCCAGCGTATAGGAAATTTTATTACCCGTCCCATAATTGGTTCCCGTAGTCCAGGAAAGCTCCAGGGCATCATCGGCATGTGCCTGCTCATTCAAAACAACTTCCGTCTTGCTGGCCGTCAGTACAAGTTCATTCTGTCCTTTATCCAATTCCATGTAATCATCATCTACACAAGCAGATAAGGCTGCACAGCCCAGTAAGGCAAATACAAGGTGTGAAATATATTTCTTCATATTCTTCTGATTAAATTAATTAATAACCCGGGTTCTGCACCATTAAGGTATTAGCATCCATCTCCGTCTGCGGAATAGGGAACAGCAAGCGGTTCTTGTTCACGTTGCTCTTTCCAATGGAATGCAGGAATTTAATGGCATACTCTCCATTGTTGACACGAATCATGTCGAACCAGCGATGCCCTTCGAAAGCTAGTTCCATGCGGCGCTCATGGATAATCTTTTCACGCATGGTTTCCTGTGACAAGCCCGAAACCTCCGGCAGTCCGGCACGCTTACGTACAATATTCAAAGGCACGGCAGCCTGGTCAGGGCGTCCCATTTCATTCAAAGCTTCGGCCTTCTTCAGCAGGACGTCCGCATAACGATAAATCACGAAGTTGGCAGGATTGGTATTGTATTCCGGAGAAACCGTTTTCGACACCAGAAACTTGCGTACATTGTATCCCGTATTGGATAAGAGCTTTTGTAAGCCTTACCGTCAAAATCCGGACATCCGGCATAAAGCACGGTCAAATCCTTACGTTTGTCACCGCTCTCATATTGACCCACAAATTCTTTTGTAGGCTGGTTCCAGCCATAACTGCCGGCAACAAAGTCCGAATTACGGGGACCCATGAAAGTAGAAAGCCAGGAAGACTGCGGATTGTTTCCCCAAAAATCATATTCCGTATTGCCCGAATACTGGACCTCGAACAAAGATTCCGGCCCGTTATTGACCAATGCATCGAAATTGTCCTCATACTTGCAGGAAGAAAGGTCATACCCCAAATTTGTTATCTCATCACACAAATCAGACACCTCTTGATAATATTCCGTATGATTAGGAGCCAGCGTCAGATAAAATCTGCCAACATGGCCAAAGCTGCATCTTTGCAGGCACGTCCCACGTTCTCGTCGTCGTAAGAAGACTTGGCAGGAAGCAGGTCAACCGCATTCTTACAATCGGAAATTATCTGAGCATAAGTCTCTTCGACTGTAGCGCGTGCAATGTCTGTCGGTTCTCCCGGATTATAAGGAGCCAAACGCAGTGGAACACCACCGTACAGACGTACCAATACATAGTAATAATGTGCACGGAGAAAATAAGCCTCTCCCAGACAGCGGTTCTTGATTTTCTCTGACACGGCTTCAGCCTCCAGAAGACTATTCAACACAATGTTGCATTGTCCTATCCCCACCCAGGGAGAACGCCACATGTACAATGCCATGCCATTGTCGCTCTGCGTTATGAAGTTAGAAGCTTGTATCGTTTCAAGGCCGTCGGTACCGCCACCGGCACCCACCAGACTGTTACCCGCCACAATATCCAGTGTCCAGATACGCTGGTTGTACATATTGGAAGACTGAAGGGTGCGATAGCAGGCATTGGTCAGAGCAATGGCCACATCATCGGTCACCGTCGTTTCCGGGTCAACCGTATTTTTAGGAGACTTGTCCAGAAAGTCGCTGCAGGAAGCCAGCAGCAATACTGCCAGCATATATAGTAAATTTGTTATCTTTTTCATATCCGAGTCAATCATTAAAAGTTAAAGTTTAATCCTAAGCTGAACGTACGGGAAATGGGGTAACGGTTCTGGTCTATTCCGTTAATACCCACTTCAGGGTCGAAACCGGAATATCCGGTGATGGTAGCCACATTCTCACAAGATAGGGAAAGGCGTGCATTCTCAATCTGGGCTTTCTGTAACCACTGCTTCGGGAAAGTGTATGAGAGTGTGATATTCTTCAAACGCAGATAAGAACCATTCTCCACAAAGCGGTCTGACACGCGTGTATTCTGATTGGGGTCGCCGAACACGGCACGCGGCATCGAATTGCTGGTCCCCTCTCCTTGCCAACGCTTCAGTACGTCGGTAGTCTGGTTATAGGCAGCTGCCATACCGGTATTGTCGATATTGTTGGCATTGTATATCTTATTTCCGGCTATACCTTGTAAGAAAACAGAAAGTTCGAAACCCTTATAGGAAAGGCTATTGTTCATGGAGAACAGCCAACTTGGGTTCGGGTTACCGATGACGGTACGGTCACTATCATTGATGACACCATCGTTGTTCAAATCCCTGAAACGGATATCACCCGGCTCAGCTCCCGGCTGCACGGCATGTGTATTCACTTCAGACTGGTTCTGGAAGATTCCGTCCGTAACATAGCCGTAGAAGACATTAATGGGATAGTCCTTTGCCAGCATCGTTACATAGGAGTTATTGATTTGGTTAATGTAATAAGGAACGTCGCTGTTCAAATCCTTAATTTTATTCTTGTTGTAAGTGGCGGTCAGGTTCGTTTCCCATCCCAGTTCACCGGTAAGATTGATGGTATGCAGACTCATTTCAATACCTTGATTACGTATTTTCCGGCATTGGTATACGTGGTTGTAGTATCTTCAAATCCCGATGTGATGGGGATAGACGCCTTTACCAGCATGTCTCTCGTCTCCTTCAGATAAGCATCGAACGAGAACATAACGCGTGAATTGAACAGTGAGGCATCAAAACCGATGTTGGTTTGTGCCACCTCTTCCCAATGGATATACGGTTGGCGAGAGTAGAAGAAACCAGCGCTGTCTGATTGCCGCTCGAAAGCCGAAAGGATATACACTGGTATTGTAGGATGCCAGATAGCTGTAGTTTCCAACACTTGCCTGGCTACCGGTCACACCGTATCCCGCACGCACTTTCAAGTCATTGATATAGTCGTTTTTTGGAAACCACTTTTCCTGAGAGGCACGCCATGCCACAGATACGGAAGGGAAAGTACCCCAGCGATGTTTCTTACCGAAACGGCTGGAACCGTCACGACGAATGGTTGCAGTCAGCAAATAGCGGTCTTCGTAAGAGTAGTTGACACGTGCCATGTAAGAGAGCAATGCCCACTCTGTCTCGTTTCCACCGATGGCATACATTTCCTCGCCATTATCCATTTCGTGCACATTGTCGAACATGAACACGTTCTTCTGCGCATTCAGGTAGTCGTGGGTGTTCCACTGGGCAGACATACCGGCCATCAATCCCACACGATGTTTTTCTGCAAAAGTATGGTCGAATAGGAAATAGTTGTCCCACAAATAAGTGAACGACTTGTTATCGCTCTTATAACGTGAAGTCTCCTCTGTGGGAGTGGGTTTCCAGTTATACTTGGGGGTAAAGTTGTCTATGAACCAGAATTTGGCATCGTAGCCGAAAGTATTTTAAACTTAAGCCATTTGGTAAAAGTAAGTTCTGCCGTCAAGTTGGCCGGAAGTTATATCCATCAGTCTGACTCTTGTTCAGTTCCGTCGGTCCAATGGGGTTGCGCGTGCTGCCATACCATTCCGAGTTACCATCAGGGCCACTCCAACTGCCATCTTCATTCTTCACCGGATAAATGGGGAGCGCTTTCAGCGCATCACCTATATTATAGCTGCCCGACTTCTTCGTATCGGCACTGAACGTAATGTTATTGGAGAACTTCAACCATTTCAAGACTTGCGCATCACTGTTGGACTGGAATGTGAAGCGACGGTAATTCACACTCTTCACGATACCGGACTGATCCAGAAAACCACCGGACACATAATAATGGGATTTCTCGTTACCGCCGGAATAACTTACCGTATAGTTCTGCATCACACCCGTACGGAGCAATTCATCCATCCAGTCGGTACCTGCACCAATTCAGAAGGATTGGCCCATTCCGGATTAGGATTGCGTCCACTGTTCACCATCATGTCATTACTCAACTCGGCATACTGCGCCGCGTTCAATAAAGAAGGTACGTTCGTAGCATTCTGGAAAGAGTAATTGGCAGATACAGCAAGTTTTCCTTTTCCTTCCGTACCGCGTTTGGTGGTAATCATCACAACTCCATTAGCTCCCCGGGAACCGTAGATGGCTGTGGCCGAAGCATCCTTCAATACATCCAAACGTTCCACATCGGCCATATTTAAGAAGACAAGCCCAAGTCGGTAGGCACTCCGTCAATCACGACCAGCGGGTCGCAGTTGTTGATAGAACCCAAACCACGAATCTTGATGGATACATTGTCTCCCGGTTTACCGGCATCTACAATCTGCACACCTGAGATTTTTCCCTGGATGGCTTGTCCCAAATTGGATACGGGGGAATCCTTGATATCCTTGTTACCGATGGAGGACACTGCTCCTGTAAGGTCGCTTTTCTTCATGGTGCCATACCCTATCACCACCACTTCATCCAGCATTTCGGCATCTTCAGACAAAACTACCTGAAGCTGTTTCTGTCCCTTCACCTGCACCTCTTGAGTCTTATAGCCTACAAATGAAACGACAAGAGTACCGTTCGAAGACATGTTCAAAGAGAAATCACCGTCAATACCGGTTATTGTCCCATTTGTGGTTCCTTTTTCCATTACACTGGCGCCAATAACCGTTTCACCGGTCTGGTCTTTCACTACACCTTGTACTGTAATTTGCTGTGCGAATATGCACATCGGAAGTAACATTCCTATCAGACAAACCATCATCCGTAGCCTGCTGATTGGCATTTTGTACTTTTGCATAATATAAGAATTTAAAGTTAATAATAAAAACATAAATCACATGTGTCACTCTTTC
>ERZ859937.515-NODE-515-length-16181-cov-1.861094_pt1 | contig 16181 bp, 11 predicted proteins | sample MGYA00509985_ERZ859937 | MGnify/ENA primary metagenome ERZ859937 (study PRJEB30046, sample SAMN00715169) | human gut metagenome | study: EMG produced TPA metagenomics assembly of the A metagenome-wide association study of gut microbiota in type 2... | reverse complement strand
GCCTTCATCTACTGGAACGACGACCCCATCATCAAGGGCGAGCTGCCTAAATACAACATCAAGGCGCGCCAATATCCGTTTGCCGAAAACATGGAAGACGGATGCCAAGGTGCCATCATAGATGGTATGTATGAGCTGCTGGCTCCCACCCTCTTCAAGATGAAACGCGAAGAGCTGGCGCTGGAGGGCAAGCACAACATTTATAACCAGTTGGCAGCAGGATTGGCCGCCAACATCTTCGGCATCGACCACGAAGCACTGACCGCTGGCCTGGCCGACTTCCCTGGCGTAGAACATCGCCTGGAGAAGGCGGGCATGGTGAACGGGGTGCGATATATTAACGACTCGAAAGCCACCAACGTCGATGCCTGCTGGTATGCGTTGGAGAGCATGACCACACCCACCATCCTGATCTTGGGCGGAAAGGATAAAGGCAACGACTATAACGAAATAAAAGATATGGTGGCAAAGAAATGTGCCGCCCTAGTATATCTGGGTGCCGACAATACAAAGTTGCACAACTTCTTCGATGGGCTCGGGCTGCCCGTGCGCGACACACATAGCATGCCCGACTGTGTGAAGGCGTGTGCCGAGCTGGCCAAGGCTGGCGACACTGTGCTGCTGAGCCCCTGCTGCGCCAGCTTCGACCTGTTCAAAAACATGGAAGACCGTGGCGAACAGTTCAAAACACTGGTGCGCGCAATGGCTAACGAACAGTCATAAAACGCATAAACAATGAACAAGACTCTGAACAACATCTTCAAGGGCGACAAGGTGATATGGATGATTTTCCTATTGCTCTGCGTCATCAGCATCGTCGAGGTGTATTCGGCCTCGTCACAGCTCACCTACGAAAACGGTAGCTATCTGAAGCCTGTGGCTAAACACATAGGCTTGCTTATCGTGGGCGTGGGAGCCATGATTGTGACGATGAACATACCGTGCAAGTATTTTAAGGTGGCGCTACCCTTCCTTTTGGCTAGCTCTATTCTCTTGCTCGTGGGCGTTTACTTTGCGGGTGCTGTGAACGACGGACACCGATGGATAAACATCCTGGGCATTAAATTTCAGCCCTCAGAGATAGGCAAAGGCACTATGGTGCTGGCAACAGCACAAATATTGAGCACCATGCAAACCGAACATGGCGCCGACCGGTTGGCCTTTAAATATGTGCTCACGGTGTGGTTCATGATTGTTCCCCTCATCTTCTTCGAAAACCTGTCGACCGCTGTGCTGCTCAGCGCCGTGGTGTATATGATGATGATCATTGGCCGTGTGCCTGTATCGCAACTGGGAAAACTGCTGGGCGTGGCACTGCTGGGCATCACGCTGGCGCTGTCGGCCATCATGCTGCTGGGAAATGATAAGGAGCGCGAGGCTGAAAAAGAGGGAAAAGCGAAAACCGAACTGGTGACTACCACTACAGATAAGAAGGAAGAGAATGGCATCGCCTCGAAGCTGCTGCACCGTATGGACACGTGGAAATCGCGCATCGACAAATTCTTCGACACGAAAGAGTTGACACCAAAAGACATCGACCTTGATGCCGATGCGCAACGCGCTCATGCCAATATTGCCATCGTGTCGTCGGGCATCAAAGGCAAAGGGCCTGGCAACTCGGAAGAGTGCGACCACTTGTCGCAGGCCTACTCCGACTTTATCTTCGCCATCATCATTGAAGAGATGGGCATCTTTGGCGCCATCTTCGTGGCATCACTATACATAGTATTGCTGGTGCGAACGGGATATATTGCCAACCGCTGCGAGAACAACTTTCCTGCCTATCTGGCCATGGGCCTCGCACTCATGCTGGTAACACAGGCGCTGTTTAACATGATGGTGGCAGTGGGATTGGCGCCTATCACGGGTCAGCCGCTACCTCTTATCAGCAAGGGCGGCACCTCGTCAATCATCAACTGTATATACCTGGGCGCCATCCTCAGCATCAGCCGCACGGCACAAAAGCGTAGCGACCTGGTAAGCAATAGTTCGGGCAACGACCAGAGCACACCCGTCGTGGCACAACCTGCTGCTGTATAAGCAAAAACAAAACAATATCTATCACGCGCTTTGCGTTGATGAATTTTATCGTAAGCATAAAATAACGCGAATTGCATATTTATACAACCTCATGCATAAATATACAATTCGCGTTTTTATTTCTACAACAGAGCATTAATTATTTCAATCTTTTGACAGGAAAAGAGCATAAATTCAAAAAATATATTTACCTTTGCCATGTAATAAAGTTGGAAAAGTTCCATTTTTAGTAGCAAAATGGGTTGGAAAAGTTCCAAGAATTATAGCAAAACAGGTTGGAAAAGTTCCAATTTTAGTAGTAAAATGGGTTAGAAAAGTTCCAAAGTGCATATAAACAAAATACCAATAGACGAACAACAATATGCTTAACCGAAAGATTTACAACGAATTAGAGGATTTCTTTAAGACCGAAAAGAAGGCTCTGTTAATATCTGGCGCTCGTCAGGTAGGTAAGACATTTTCCATTAGAACTGTTGGAAGTAAATGTTTTAAGAATATTGTTGAAATAAATTTCCTCAGCAACCCCCAATATAAAGATGCGTTCTTTGTACCTACCAACGCAAAAGAAATATTGCTACGCATTTCGGCTTTAACAGAAAAAAGTTTAGTGCCTGGCGAAACACTTATCTTCTTTGATGAGGTACAAGAATGTCCTGAGATGGTTACGGCCATTAAGTTTTTGGTTGAAGAAGGTAGCTATCGTTACGTAATGAGTGGTTCTTTACTTGGCGTAGAACTAAAAGACATTAGAAGCGTGCCCGTAGGTTACTTAACCGAAAAAGAAATGTTTCCTTTAGACTTTGAAGAATTTGCACAGGCCATAGGCATGAGTAAAGAGGTAATGGCACATGTAAAAGCATGTTATGAAACGAGAAAGCCTGTAGATGAGATTGTTCACAATAAGCTGAACGATTTAGTGCGTCTCTATCTTTTAGTAGGTGGGATGCCAGAGGTTGTTCAGAAATACATCAACACAAATAATCTGCAAATTGTTCGAGCTACCCAACTTGACATCATGCACCTATATACAAAGGACATCTCTAAATATGATCCACAAAACAAGTTATACATCAAAGATATTTTTGAGCTGATACCGTCAGAGCTCAATGCTAAGAACAAACGTTTTATTTTGAAAGCGTTGAATGAGAAGGCAAAGTTTGAGCGTTATAGCAATTCTTTTCTTTGGTTGGCCGATGCGGGCGTGGCCCTTCCTGTCTTCAATGTTGAAGAGCCTCGATTACCATTAAAATTGGGAGAGCAGCGCAATCTGTTTAAACTATTTCTAAGTGACGTAGGATTATTGGCCAGCCAGTATGCTGCAAATATTGCAATAGAGATACTTACTGGTGATGCAAAAATCAACTATGGCGCCATATATGAGAATTTTGCTGCTCAAGAGCTTCGCGCTCATGGTTACAATCTCTATTATTTCAACAATAAAAAGCAAGGCGAACTTGACTTTGTAGTGGAGAACAAAGATAGCATACTGCCTATAGAGATTAAATCGGGCAAATATTACAAACGTCATAATGCACTTTCTAACGTCATACTAAATGATGAATATAACATTTCTGAAGCCATTGTGTTTTCAAACGGCAATATAGAAAGCGAAGGTAAAGTACTTTACATGCCCATTTATATGTTGATGTACCTACAACCAGAAGAGATAGCTGACCCTATTTTTAAATTCAAACCCATTTAAAGTTATACCCCATAGGGCGTACCACACTATAGGATACGCCCTATGGGGTATAACTTAATTGTTACGTTCGTTTGCTGAAATCAAATTACTTTTTCGTTTCATACTCGGGGTTTTGCACCAATCCACCATTCAGGTCGATGGCCTTTTGCGGAATGGGAAAGACGATAGAAGCTTGTTTGGCATCAAGCTGACTGGGAGTGTGGAGGTCGTAGGCCTGGGTGAAGCGCCCAAAGCGGATGAGGTCTTGTCGGCGCCAACCTTCCCATGCCAGTTCTAATAAACGCTCGTCAAGAATATTGTCGAGCGTAGCCGCCTTCTCGACCATGCCCACGCGACGTCGAACGGCATTAAACGGTTCGTAGCCACTTTCGCCATTGCGCACTAAGGCCTCGGCCTTCATCAGTAGCACATCGGCATAACGATACAGCACGATATCGTTATTAGGCAGTCGGCCATCGGCATAGGCAGTGCGGTCTACCTCATATTTCTTCATACGTGCGCCCGCCGTCTCAATATATTTACTGGCCGTAAGGTTCTGCTCTACAGCCAGAGGCTCATATTTCAGCGGGGTACCATCGTCGAGCATCACCTCCTTACCATCTACTACTACCTTGCCAGTGTAGAAGTTATGGTCGAGTCGGGCATCGGGGCTGCTGGTGCCATAACCATACACCGCCATGGTGTGCAGTGTGGCGCACGGCCCATTTTCAGAAGCACCGCCATAGGCACCGCCATGTGCATAGTGACGCGAGCGGAAGAGGTAGTGAAACTCGTTAGGATAATTCATCTTATCCATCGGAATTGTAAAGATATTTTCTACCGAGTTTTCGTTATGCACGGCAAAGTTTTGCGTATAGTCGGAGGCCAGCGTGTAACCACTTTGTGCAATAAGGTTGCAATAGTGTACACAGGCTTGCCATGCGTTAAGTTGCTGCCCGTCAACATTAAAGAAGATACTGGATCCAGAGGCGTTAGGAGCTGTGGTCCAATGGTCGTTGGTATACACCTCGGCGTTGAGCGCTAACTTAGCCAGTAAGAACCATACCACGGGGCGCGTTACACGGCCATAGCTATTGCCTTCAAGGTTGCTGTGCGCATCATCAAGCAAGGGCTCAACTGCTTGCAGTTCGTTTATGATATAGCGAAACATGGTGCTGCGGTCGATTTGTCGGGTTTCGGCAATGGTTTGGTCGGCCTTCTGCATAAGAGGCACACGCCCAAACATATCCATAGCATAATAATAGAACATGGCCCTTACCGCCCGCACCTCGGCCTTATAAGCTTGCTGCTGTGTGGGGCTAAGCAACGGTGCATGCTGATCGATGGTTTCGAGCGAGCGCGTAGCCAGCACTATCACCTTATACAGATATTTCCATACGTTATACAGTTCGGTGTCAGATGCTGTCCAGCGGTGGTTGTACATATTTTTCCATAAACCACCATCATACCAGTCGCCACCACGAATAGGGATGATAGCCTCATCGGTGGTAAACGTATTATAATCGTATATGCCACGACAGGTGCCTTGCAGGCCCTCGCCCTCTTCATGAGCACCGATATAATTGTACAGCGATGCCACTGCATTGACATAGAGGCTGTTGGCCGAGTCGTATATCTCTTTTTCAGGAACCTGATCTTTAGGATGTTCGTCAAGGCAAGCGGTGAGCGAGAGCGACAAGCAACAAAGGGTCACCGCGAAAAATATATTTGTTCGTTTCATGATGTAATCAAATAATAATAACGGTTCGTATCAAAACTGTATGCTCAGCCCCATTGAGAAGGTGCGATAGGTGGGATAGCAACGTTTGTCGTCGATACCCAAGGTAGAATTCATTACATACGAGTTGATCATAGGCGTTACGCCACTATAGCCTGTGATGGTGGCCAGATTGTTTACGCTGCATGATAGACGCAACGAGCGCACCACGCGCGACTTGATGGGTACGTTATAGCCTACGGTAAGGCACTCGATGTTAAGATAATCGGCACGCTCCAACCAATAGTCAGACACGTTTTGGTCAACAATGTTACGCTCGGGTGCCCCCTTCAGTACATTATAGACGGGGAACGACGACATATTGTTAAATGCCAAAGCCGTACCATTAAATATTTTATGACCAAAGGCCCCATTCATTTGCAACGACAGGTAGAACTGACGGTAACGCAGCGAAATGTTTGAACCCAGCGTTGCCTTCGGCATAGCTTGTCCGCAGATGCGACGGTCGCCACCATCGCCAAAGTCGACGGTGCCATCACCATCAAGGTCGGCAATGTCATACTTCATGGTGCCCTGTTCGTCTTTATACAACCCTGTGCAGTGAGGCAAGTAGAACACGCCGAGGGGCTGACCCACAATTTGATAGAGCACATGGTTATTGTCGCCGCCATTCTGCCCTGCACCATCTATCGAACCCATAGCGGTGATGGGCGCGGCCGACATTTCCATGCCATTATATTGTCCTGACAACGACAACAGTTTGTTTTTTTGGAACGAGAGGTTTAGGTTGATATTCAGGTCGATATCGCGGGTTTGAATAGGCGCTATTGAGAAGCCTATCTCAAAACCTTGGTTCGACATTGAACCTATGTTTGCCAGCAACTTATCATAAACAAAGGGCGGCACGGGCACATCGTAGGCATAGAGCATGTCGGTAGTCTTTGAGTAGTAATATTCGGCAGTGAGCATCAAACGGTTATGCCATAGACCTATCTCGCCACCAATGTTAAAGGTCGACTTGGTTTCCCACTTCAAGTCGGGGTTATTGTTGCGTATGGCGCCCAGCGTTACAGTAGGTGTATTATTTACAGGCACGATACCCGTTTGCTGCACATTATCCATGGTGGTATAGGCGCTGATGCCACCCAAGTTGCCCGACTGACCATAGCCCATGCGCAACTTTAAGGTGCTTATGCCTTTCAACGTGTGCATAAAGGGTTCTTTCAACACATTCCACTCGCCAGATATTGATGGAAAGATGCCCCACGTATGGTCGTCGCCCACCATCGACGACCCGTCGGCACGAAGCGTGGCCGTGAGCACATAGCGGTTGAGCAGGGTATAAGCAGCATTGGCAATGAACGAACCGAGGGTTTGGTCGTCATAGCTGCTCGACGTGCCTCCAAAGGGACGAGAGGCCGTGGCACCAATATTTTCGTAACCAAAGACATTGGTAGTGATGCCTTTAGCACGTGACCAAAAGGCTGAACGCTCTTGCTTATGATACTCGGCGGCGGCAGCAGCCGATAGGGCATGGGAGCCCCAGGTGTGTGAATAGTTGAGCGAGAGGTTGGCCAGATACTCTTGCTTCTTAAACTCGCCACGATATACATTGCCTTGCGCCCATACCCAGGTGGGACAAAACTCGGCATTCTCGGTTGACGCATGCGAATAGCTGCCAAAAGCTGCGAGGGTGAGCGAGGGCGCCAAGCGATATTCGAGGCGTAGATGGGTGTTGAAATATATTTCTTTTTGGTCTTTACGTTCGGCCAGTACTGCCTTGGGCGGATTTATCTGATAGGCATTGCCGTTCTTTATCCAGTTGCCATTGGCATCGCGCCCCGATGGGTAGGTTGGGTTCTGACAGGCAGCCGAATAGAACAACGCCTTGGTGTCGAAGATATCGTTGTTGCGAAAGGTTGAACCAAAGACGCCAAACTGCCCTGTCAAACGGTCGTCAAAAGCATGCTGGGTGACATCAATCTTGGCCACCAAATTGGTATAATCTTTATCTTTAATAATGGTATTGTGGTCGATATAACCAAACGAGGCACGATAATTCGACTTTTCTGTTCCGCCACTAAAGGCCAAGAAATGGTTCTGCACAAAGCCCGTGCGAGTGATGGCATCAAAGAAATTGGTGTTATAGCCTCCATCATTGGCATAAACACCAAGGGCACGAGCTGTGGAAAGATATTCGGTACCCGACAGCATTTCTAATTTGCGTGCCATCGTTTCGAAGCCAATGTTAGCCTCATAAGATATCTGAAAGCCACCACCAGTACCCTTCTTTGTCTTTACTTCGATCACGCCCGAGGCACCACGCGAACCGTAGAGGGCGGTTTCGGAGGCATTCTTCAGCACGGCCAAGCTCTCTATATCAGCGGGATAAATGGTTGAAAGGGTGGCGATATCGGAGGTTACACCATCGATGATAACGAGGGGGTCGTTACCACCAATAATTGAGGTGGTACCGCGCACACGCACAGCGCTGAGCTGAGCCATACGATCCATGCCATTTGAGGTAACGTTTACACCAGCAGCATTGCCTTGCAACACATCGAGGACATTGTTTACAATACCTTTTTGATGAACGGTGACGTCGGTTGAGATGGTGTCGCGTAACACACTGAGGCTTTGCATCTGCACCTGTGCCTCGGCGGTGTTATGGCAAGCCAAAGCCGTTATAAGCAACAGGCTAACGGGTGATATCAACCGTAAGCTATAGCGAGGTTTTTGTGGCATAAGCATTTGTTTCATCATAGTTTGTAGCATCGAAAAAAGTGTTATCGTTTTTAGTTATGTTGCAAAGATAGAAATTTTTGCGAATAGTTTTAATGCTTGCCAATAAAAAAGAAAAAAATATTTTGTCTTTCAACTGATTTGCAGTATCTTTGCATTAAATAGGCATATTCTAGCACAACGTCGGAAGAATTGCTTATACCTTATTATATATAATATGCACATATAGGCAGGCGCTACACACCTACCCTTCAACATAGATAAGATGGAGAAGCAATTAAGAATTATCATTAGCGGTGGCGGAACAGGAGGACACATCTTCCCCGCCGTTTCCATAGCCAATGCCATTAAGGCAAAGCATCCTGAAGCCGACATACTGTTTGTAGGCGCGCTGGGACGAATGGAAATGCAACGTGTGCCCGCAGCAGGATATCGCATCATAGGTTTGCCCGTAAGAGGTTTTATACGCCCATTATGGTCGCCCAAAAACATTGGCGTGGCGCTCGACTTTTTGAAGAGCAAGCGCATGGTAAAGAAAACCATTAAAGAGTTTAACCCACAGGTAGCAGTGGGCGTAGGCGGATATGCCAGCGGCGCCACACTGGATGCTGCCAGCAGCATGGGCATACCGTGCCTGATACAAGAGCAAAACTCTTACGCGGGTGTTACCAACAAACACTTGGCACATAAGGCCGAGAAAATATGTGTGGCCTATGATGGCATGGAACGCTTCTTCCCCGCCGACAAGATTATAAAGACGGGCAACCCCGTGCGACAGGCGCTGCTTGAAACCAGTATCAGTCGAGAAGAAGCCATCAAGAGCTTTGGCCTTGACCCACAAAAGCGCACCATATTGCTGGTGGGTGGAAGCTTAGGCGCACGCACCATCAACGAGAGCGTGCTGCAACATCTTGATAGGGTTGAAGAGAGTGGCGTGCAGTTTATTTGGCAGACAGGCAAATATTACAGCGCAGCCATTGCTGAACAGCTGAAAGCCCACAAGCCGCTGCCCATGCTGAAGGCTACCGACTTTATTGCCGACATGGGTGCCGCCTATAAGGCTGCCGACCTCGTCATCAGTCGTGCTGGCGCCAGCTCTATCAGCGAGTTCTGTCTCATTGGCAAGCCCGTTATCTTGGTGCCCTCGCCCAACGTGGCCGAAGACCATCAAACCAAAAACGCCATGGCACTGGTGAACAAAGATGCCGCCCTATACGTAAAAGATGCCGATGCACCACAACAGCTACTGAAGTTGGCCATCGACACCGTAAACAACACCGCTCGCCTGCAACAGCTGAGCGAGAACGTAAAGAAACTGGGACAGGCCGACTCGGCCGAAGTTATTGCCAACGAGGTGCTAAAGTTGGCAGCCCAGAAAGGCTAAGCACCACAATATGTAATAAGAACACATCGTAACAGAAGGAACAACAACGAAATGGATATTAAAGATATTAAAGCCGTTTACTTTGTAGGAGCGGGCGGCATAGGTATGAGCGCCATCGCACGCTACTTCATACGTAAAGGCTTGGTAGTGGCTGGGTATGACAAAACGCCCAGCGACTTGACACGTCAGTTGGAAAAAGAGGGTATGCTCATTCACTATGAAGAGAATACCGATGAGATACCACAGGCTTGCCGCAACGCACAGTCGTGCCTCGTAATCTACACACCCGCCATACCGCAAGAGCACAAAGAGCTGCAATACTTCCGCGAGGGAGGCTTCACCATCGAAAAGCGAGCTCAGGTGCTCGGCACCCTCACACGCACACACAAAGGATTGTGCTTTGCTGGAACACACGGTAAGACCACCACGTCGACCATGTGTGCACACATCATGCACCAAAGCCATCTCGACTGCAACGCCTTCTTGGGCGGCATCTCGAAAAACTATGGCACCAACTATATCTTGTCAGATGAGAGCGACTATGTTGTGATTGAGGCCGACGAGTTTGACCGCTCGTTCCACTGGCTGCGCCCTTGGATGAGTGTCATCACCTCGACTGACCCAGACACCTCGACATCTATGGCACCAAGGAGGCTTATCTGGAAAGCTTCCGCCATTATACTACACTCATACAGCCAGGCGGAGCACTCATCATTCACACTGGCTTAGAGATGAAGCCCGATGTGCAGCCAGGGGTAAAGACATACACCTACAGCCGCGACGAGGGCGACTTCCATGCCGAGAACATCGTGATTGATAATGGCGAGATTACCTTCGACTTTGTATCACCCATCGAGGCCGTAAAAGGTATTCAGCTGGGACAGCCCATACCCATCAACATTGAAAACAGTGTGGCAGCTATGGCTATGGCACAGCTGAACGGATGTACAGCCGAAGAACTGAAGTATGGCATGAAGACTTTCCACGGCGCACAACGTCGTTTCGACTTCAAGATTAAAACCGACAAGCTGGTGTTCTTGTCTGACTATGCACACCACCCAAAAGAAATTTATCAAAGCGCAAAGAGCATACGCGAACTGTATAAGAACCGCAAGATTACGGCCATCTTTCAGCCGCACCTCTACACTCGCACACGCGACTTCTATAAAGACTTTGCCGACGCACTAAGTCAGCTCGACGAGGTGATATTGTGCGACATATATCCCGCACGCGAACAACCCATACCGGGCGTCACATCACAACTTATCTACGACAACCTGAAACCAGGCGTAGAAAAAAGTATGATACATAAGGAAGATGTGCTCGAACTGGTGAAGCAACGCGACTTTGACGTGCTCATCGTGCTCGGTGCCGGCGACCTTGACAATTATGTACCTCAGATAGCTAAGATATTAGAAAGCAAAGGATGAAGTGGAAGAAAGCACTGCTGGTCATCGCCAATCTCGTACTGGGAACGTATCTGGTTTTTGCCTTCACGGTGTTTAACAAGCCAGACGAAACCATGCGCGTATGCACAAAAGCAAACATCAGCATCGACGATGAGCGGACAGGTGGTTTCATTGACGTACAAGAAATAAGCAAACGCCTAAAACAGGCCGACATGTTTCCGCTGGGAAAGCAAATGCAACATATCAACGCGCGAAACATTGAGGAGATGCTGAAAAGAAGCGCCTTTGTAAAAACCGCCGAATGTTATAAAACAGAAGACGGACAGGTGTTTATCTCGATCAGTCAGCTCACGCCCGTGGTAAGGGTGAAGGCCGAAAACGGCGACGACTATTATCTTGACGATAAAGACTGCATCATGCCAAACTCGGCATATACCAGCGACCTCGTCATCGCAACAGGAAACATCAGCCGCACCTTTGCCGTAAAATATCTGTCGCCACTGGCCAAAGCAATCATGGCAAACGACTTGTGGCACAACCTGGTGGAGCAAATTAACGTGCTGCCCAACGCCGATATTGAGATTGTGCCACGCATAGGCGACCATATTTTATGTCTGGGCCCGCTACCTGAAGCGACCACAAAGGAAAAACGACAACAGTTGATTAACGACTTTGTGAACACGAAGTTTACGCGACTGGAAAAATTCTATCGCTACGGACTGTCGCAAGCAGGATGGAACAAATACGATTATATCAACATCGAATTTGACAACCAAATCATCTGCAAACGACATTCTGATAAACGTCAACCTATGCCTACGCCACCCATCGTGGCAAAGCCCGACTCGGCAGCCATCAAGCAAGCAGCTAACACTCAGGCTTCAAACGTTAAGCCAGTTTCTCAAAAGGAAGTAACAAAAAAAGACGAAACGAAGAAGACTGAGAACAAGGCAGACAAAAAGAAGGCTGATAAAGCAGACAAGGCCGACAAGAAAAAAGCCGAGAAAGCTGAAAGAAAAGCTGATAAAAAGAAAGCTGACAAAGCCGATAAGAAGACTGACAAGAAGAAAAAGTAGGTCACTCATCTATAAAAGAAAAAAAGAACAAGACAAAACATATACGTATGGATAAGGAATTTATCATTGCAATAGAACTCGGGTCATCAAAAATGACCGGCATCGCGGGAAAGAAAAACCTTGACGGTAGCATCACCATTCTTGCTGTGGCCAAGGAAGATTCCACTCTATGCATACGCAAAGGCGTGGTCTACAACATCGACAAGACCACTACCGCTCTAACCAATCTGGTGAAGAAACTGAAAAACAACCTGAAAACAGAAATAGCAAAGGTGTATGTGGGCATAGGCGGACAAAGCTTACGCAGCATAAAAAACACCATCGTGCGCGAGCAGCCTGAAGAGGCCATCATCACACAAGATATGGTCGACTCTATCCTCGACTCGAACCGCGCCATGTCATACACCGACCAAAAGATTTTAGAGGCCGCTATTCAAGAGTATAAGGTTGATATGCAATACCAAATCGACCCCATCGGCATTGAATGTAAACGTCTGGAAGGCAACTTCCTCAACATATTGTGGCGCCGCTCGTTCTACAATAAATTGGAAAAATGTTTTGAAAGTGCACACATACGTATCGCAGATATGTATATCGCACCGCTGATATTAGCCGAAAATGTGCTGACAGAAGTAGAACGCCGTGCAGGATGTATGCTGGTAGACTTAGGTGCCGACACCACGACGGTATCGGTTTATTGGCACAACATTTTGCGTCATCTGGCCGTTATTCCACTGGGATCAAACAACATCACCAAGGATATCGCATCGCTGCAGATTGAAGAAAAACTGCAGATTGACGAGAATGAAGCCGAAACCATCAAGCTGCGCTACGCCAGCGCACTGACTGAAAACATCGATAGCAACGACTTGCAAAACATCACCATCAGCGGCGATCGTAATATTGACAGCGCTACACTGGCCGACATTGTTGAAGCACGAATAGAGGAAATTATCGAAAACGTGTGGATGCAGGTGCCCAACGAATATGCCGACAAGCTGATGTTGGGTGGCATTATTCTGACAGGTGGAGGCGCTAATATGCGCAACATGGAAAAAGCTTTCCAGCACTACACACATATTAACAAGGTGCGCACAGCAAAGTTTGTAAACTTGACTATCAACACAGCTTATCCCGACCAGCTGCCACACGATGGTTCGCTGAACACGGTGCTCAGCATCTTGGCCAAAGGCAACGAAAACTGCGCTGGAAACAACGTGAACAACGACCTGTTCAACGGAACTATGATGGCACGTCAGCAAACGCTAACGCACAACACGACGAAGAGAAAAAAGCCGAGGAGGAGCGCAAGAGCAGGAAGAAGAGAAAAAAGCTGAAGAAGAAAAACGCTTAGCTGAAGAAAAGGCTGCTGAAGAAGCCGCAGAAGCGCAACGACTGGCTGAAGAGGCTGCACGAAAGCACTCACCATTTCATCGCTTCTTCAACTCGCTCAAACGTTTCGGAAACACCATCATTGAGGGCGACAACGAGGAAGGAAAGTAACAAAAAGCAACGCTGATTATAAAGCAGTAACAACGCTGAAAACAAGACAATATGGAAGATCAACATCGAAATATCACACCAAACATCCTTGACTTTGGTGAACCACATAAAGAGAACTGCATCATAAAAGTGATTGGTGTGGGCGGTGGCGGCGGAAACGCTGTCAACCACATGTATCGCGAAGGCATACACGACGTATCGTTTGTTCTGTGCAACACCGACAACCAGGCTCTGAACGACTCGCCCGTGCCGCAGAAGCTGCAGCTAGGAAAAGAAGGATTGGGCGCAGGAAACAAACCTGAAAAGGCACGCAAAGCTGCCGAAGAAAGCATCGAAGCCGTGCGCAAAATGCTGAGCGATGGCACAAAGATGGCATTCATCACAGCAGGTATGGGCGGTGGAACAGGCACTGGTGCAGCGCCTGTCATTGCACGCATCTCGAAAGAATTGGGCATCCTTACCGTGGGTATCGTCACCATTCCCTTCCGCTTCGAAGGCATCAGAAAGATTGACCAAGCGCTTGACGGCGTAGAAGAGATGTCGAAACATGTTGACGCCCTGCTCGTTATCAACAACGAGCGTTTGCGCTCTATCTACCCTGAGCTCACCGTGCTCGACGCCTTCGGAAAGGCCGACGACACACTGAGCGTGGCCGCAAAAAGCATTGCCGAGATTATCACCAACCACGGACTCATCAACCTCGACTTCAACGATGTGAAGACAGTGCTGAAAGATGGTGGCGTAGCAATCATGAGTACGGGCTACGGCGAGGGCGACGGACGTGTAAAGCAAGCTATTCAGGATGCACTGAACTCGCCACTGCTGAACGACCGCGACATCTTCAACGCGAAGAAGATTTTGTTGAACATCAGCTTCAGCAATACCGAGAATGGCAACAACGGCTTGATGATGGAAGAAATGAACGATGTGAACGACTTTATGGCGAAGTTCGACAACGACTTCGAGATAAAGTGGGGTATCGCCATCGATCCCGAACTAAGCAAGAAGGTAAAGGTCACTATCTTGGCTACAGGTTTCGGCATCAAAGATGTTGAGGGTATGAACGACCATATCGACAAACGTCATAACATTGAAGATGCACAAAAGCGACAGAACGAAGCCGAAAAAGAGGCGCAACGTGCCGACATACGTGGTCACTACTACGGAACCGATGGCACAAAAACAAAGCGTCGACACAACATCTTCATCTTCGACAGCGAAAGCCTTGATAACGACAATGTCATCATCAAGGTTGAAGACACACCCACCTATATACGTAGCAAAAAGTGTCTCGACGACATTCGCAACGAGGCCAAGGGCAACACAACACAAGAAACAAAGCCCGAGACCAACAACTCAGACAACACACCTGGCATCATCAGTTTTGTATAATACAGCACACGGTATCATACAACACAATGTATATACAGCACAAGATGTATTCGCGTACAATAATTGATATAACAGGGCATAGCAATTATCATATCGTCATTATATTATTATAATAATGGTATTGTAAATGATATCATAATATAATAATTATGGTATAGTAACTATAATATAATAATAAGGTATAACCATAAAGAATACATGGTACACCTTTAATAGTGAATAGCGAAAGCGTCCTCGAAGAAGACGAACATATTTTCATTAATAATAAATATGTTCACCCTTTTCGAGGACGCTTTCGTTTATAGCCTCACCATGTTTGGCCCTTGTTTACCCAAACAATTCTTTCAACACAGCCAATGATTTCAACTCTTTAAAGTCGGGGAAATGCAAGCGATAATAAGTTAAAATAATATCTACACACCTACTACGGTCGGCGCGCGACATAGCAAACAGGTGCATATTATCAAAATTCATTCGCAAGATAACACGCAAGCGCTTGCTATCTTCGGCCGACAGAAAATCGGGATGAAGCGGAGCCTGAGCCACAAAACAGGCGGCACGCAAATCAAAAAATACGCCCTCATCCTCAACGTTAGGCTGAAAACCTAAAAACAAAGCCAGGCGTAGCATAAACACGAGGTGGAAGTTGGGGGCAGGACGTTCGCAACCATCCAACCAACGCATACTGGCCATCACATAATTAAATAAAGGCACGTTCTGCTGTTCGTTGCGCGTGGCTTGACACAAAAACTCAGACACGAAGATACACAGCGATAATTTAGCAGCATCAAATGGGATTGACGAATAAGGATAGAGCATACGGGCTTCCTTCAAACGTTGTAAGGAACCCTTAGGATGCACATCATATACTACATCAAGGAGGGTAAGTGGTTGAAACAGCTGGCGACGGATACGCCCATGCCTCGAACTGCTAATTGTTTGAATAATGCTCACCCTTCCCTCATTTTCGGTGAACAAATCAACAATTAGCTTCGAGTCGCCATATTTTAACGAATGGAGTACTAAAGCGCGTGTTTTTACCAGCATAACGGCATATTTTAATGCAAAAATACAAAAAACGAAGGGTTTATAGAAAATTTCTTGAAGAAAATTTGCAGCATTAATAAAAAATTCCTACCTTTGCATCCGCAAATGAAAGGCATGGTCCCTTCGTCTATCGGTTAGGACGAGAGATTTTCATTCTCTAAAGAGCAGT